>Ga0209424_1000001_pt1 | contig 306683 bp, 275 predicted proteins | sample TergutNc150M_FD_187288 | JGI IMG/M metagenome (GOLD analysis project Ga0209424, IMG submission 187288) | Nasutitermes corniger midgut segment microbial community from laboratory colony in Florida, USA - Nc150M (SPAdes) (version 2) | ecosystem: Host-associated > Arthropoda: Insects > Digestive... | reverse complement strand
TGTTTACTTTTAAGTCACTTTATGGTACAATATACTTATCACAATTTTTAAGGAGTTTACCATCTATGTTCTTAAACCACAAAGAGAGAGAGAGTAATTACCTCAAAAACGGAGGTAAGATATGAATTACAATAATAATCCACCACCACAGCAACCACAGTACAACGGCTATAAACCTACCAATGGCATGGCGATAACTGGACTTATCTTTGGCATTTTGTCTATTGTAAGTTGCGGAGGGTCATTCATCAATGAGGCTCTAGGTTTTGCAATGCCTATATTGGGTATAATATTTAGTAGCATAGGCATCTCAAAAGCAAACAAAATAGGCCAGGCAAAGGAATGGCTATAACAGGACTTATTCTATCAATACTATCTCTAGCTATAGTTGCGATACTTGTAATTTGGTTAATATCTTTTATAGCATATTGGTATGGAGAAGCAGATACTTACGCAATAAGTTTATTGTTGAGTATTTGATAACCAAAATAATACATAAGAGTGTTTTTTGATGCACTTTAATTATGTAGACAAATAAAAAGGTATAGGACGCAACATCTCTATACCTTTTTTTGTTAAAATAAATACAACAAAGATTGAGCTTCATAGTTGTAGTTGTAATCACCACGGAGAGGGTGACCAGTAGCTACAACAATTATAAGAGAAATGACAACGAGTACAGCGATTATAGAAAGAATAAGTCCTGTTTTTGCTTGATTTTTGCCTATGCCAGTCTGAGTAGAATTCTTTAATCCAATGTAACTTAACACAAGACCAACGATAGATGCTACCGCAGCAACAATAACACTAGTAATATCGTTGACAAAGTATCCACCACATACACAAATAGCAATGATACCAACAACCATACCCGCTATTGCAAACCCATTTTCTTGTTGGTGTTGAATGTTGTTTTCGTCCATATTATACCTCCTATTTGCATTGATATGCAATATTATTTATATGTGTGTATTATATCATACAAACGCATGTTGTGCAACAGAATTAAACGCACTAGAAAGAATATGAATAAAATAAGACAAATAGAGTATTCATTATGTGTAGGCAATATGCTATAGAGTACATTAAGATGAAAAGGAAGAAACACTTTGATTGTTTGTACTTTATTGTTGATACCATCCTTGTTGTATACTCTCATTCATTACACATATATACATCTACATCTTGCTTGTCAATTTTGCTAACACCACAAATAATACTTGCTTTATATAGAATTTTATGCTACTATAATCATATAATTGTTATTAGGAGGATATTAATATGAATGAGAAACAACGAAGCAATTCTCTAGCTAAGGCGGGCATGATAGTTGGAATCATTGCTATTTGTACTTGTGGTGGATTTTTTATAACAAATGCGATAACTATTACTATAGTTTCTATAATTTCCATTTCTGGTATTGTCATTAGTTATCTAGGATTAATGCAATCCAAACAAACAGGAATAGGACTAACACAAGCTAAAACAGGTCTCATACTCTCAATTATTGCTACTGCTTTAGCATTGTTGACTATCATATTGTTCGCCACAGGAAACATTCATGTAGTTCAGTGGGAATAAGTAAAATAAGTAATACACTAATTAGAAAAACAAGAAAACACAAAGAGACACTGTACGCAAATGTACAGCGTCTCTTCATATTTGTACAACATGTATTTGCTTTTGTATTCAACTACAATGCTTACACAAATGCAAAAAACAACATCACCAAATGATGTTGTTTTATAGTATATCACTCTGTTTGCACAGAAGTTTCTTGCTTTACTTCAGTAGTTTTGTTGTCTAGGGTTGCTACAATAATTTCTTCCATCTTTGCAGTATTGTCTTGTTCTTGCGTATCTTGCACATCACTCTCTATTTTTACACTTACTGCATTTTGAGTAGTACTTGTTGTTTTTGCACCACCTTGAACATGCTTAGTGCCATCTGCATTGACCAACACTGCATATATATACATAAAGTCAAATACGAGAGTAGCCTTATTGGGCTCTATACCTGTCTCTATTACAACTTCTTTTATGCCTTGTTTTTCGTTTAGTCCTACAACCTTACCTATTAGACCACCCAAAGTTTTGACAATACAACCTACTTGTACACTTTGATGCAAATTAGAAATGTATTCGTTTTGTTTTTTGCGTCGTCTAACTGGCACTATAAACATAAAAGCAATAATTGCCACACCTGCAATAGAGAGCATTATAGTACCCCCTACATCACTAGTTGCATAAAAGATACTGTTAAAAAATGTATTCATATTTCTCCTCTGATTATCTCAATACACCCGCATATGAGATTGAACTATTTGATAACTTGTCCCCTTTTGCAACTTATCATTGTATAATGATATAACAAAATTAAAGATTTTATACCAATAAGACAATTTATTTGCTTTTTAATAAGCAATTAGCACCTAAATTTTTAAACAAAACAACTATTTTTTGGTAGTATCCATATCCTTGAGTAGGTCAGCAAATGGATTGCTACTACTCTCTTCTTTCCACTCTGTTGTAGTGTTCTCTGTTTTTTTTGTAGAGCCTTTTTTGCTACCGCTTGCCCCATCACTTTCAACAACACTATCAGTAGATTCTGGCAAAGCTGCCTTGATGCTTAGATTGATTTTCTTATTTTCTGGGTCTATACCAAGCACCTTTACAGGGACTTCTTGTCCAACTTTCAAAATATCATTAATATTCTTGACAAAACCGTGTGCAGACTCAGATACATGGACCAATCCATCTACCCCCTTTTCTAGCTCTACAAATACACCAAAAGGAACTATTCTAATAACCTTTCCTGTAGTCTCTGTACCTACACCATATTTTTCAATAGCTTTCATAAATGGATCAGGTTGAAGTTGTTTGTATCCTAGAGATACTCTACCTTTATCCTTTTCTACAGACAAGACCAAAAAGTCATAAGTCTCATTTATTTTTAATACATCGCTTGGAGCAGTAATTTTGCTATAACTCAAATCACTCATATGAGCTAGACAATCCAATCCACCAACATTGACAAACGCACCAAATGTAGTAAAACGCTTTACTTTGCCTGACACAACGGTATCTGGTTGTACATGCGTCCAAAACATCTCTTCTTTTTCTTTTCTCTCACTCTCCAATACTTTGCGTTGACTTGCAATAATACGATATTTAGCATCATCTATTTCTAATGCCGTCAATCTCAAAGTTTTGCCTACAAAAGGCTTAAGATCCTTTACAAAAGATTCCTTGATTTGACTTTGTGGTACAAATACACTATAACTACCCATCTTACCAATCAAACCACCCTTAATCTCGTTGTCTATAGGCATTTCAAAAACTTGCCCATCTCTAATCAACTCTACGAATTTGTCACCCGCTCTCGTACTGTCTATAAGTTTTTTGGACAACAAAATCCTACCCGTATCTCTATCTTGTGAAGAAGAAACAATAATAGCCTCAATTGGCAAACCTGTAGGGTAATTGGAAGGGTCATACTCCCTATCATACTCAGCTTCTTCTTTTTTAATCAAACCATCGTGCTTGCCACCTATACTAACACTGATACCATTTTCATCTGCCATTATAACAGTGCCTTCAACCTTTTTGCCCTGCCTATAAGTCACAAATGACTCTTCAACTCCTTGGATAAACTCCAAATTAGACACACTAGAAAACTCTTTGCTCATTCTAGAACAATCTCCTAAAAATCAATCCTAATTTATCCACTTCCACCTAATATGCCGTACGACATATACATGAGACTATACCATCAAGGCTTGCTAGTTTTAAGACCGACTATAATTTATTTTTAGACAAATGTGTGGCTATCTACAATTTCAGCTTTAGATTGTATATTGTAATGTTGATTTAAATAGTCAACGACTTGTTGAATAAACTCAAAGGGCGTAGATGCACCTGCGGTTATACCTACCACCTTGTCTTGCCCAAATATACTGTCGTCCAAACCAATCAAATCATCCATGTCACCAATCAAAAAACTTGCATCGCAGTTAGATTTGCAAACAGTCAAAAGCTTGTTAGTATTGGCAGATTGCTTGTTGCCCAATACTAGCATAATCTCACTATTTGAGGATACTTCTTTAGCTTCTACTTGCCTAATATTGGTAGTATAACAAATTGTATCAAAAAAATCAACTATTATTGCATTGTTTTTGCCAATCTTTTTTATAATGTTTTGCCACAATTGTTGATTGTTGGTTGTCTGTGTGACCACGCAATATTTGGACTTTAAGCTTTCGCCCTCATTAATTGACAAGTCTAATGAGTTGTCTACATGCATTTGGATACTCAAATCAGCAATCTTGTCTACATCTTGTTCTGTCTCAATTATAATTGCAGAGTTGTCACACCAACCATTGATACCAATCACTTCGGGGTGATTTGCTTTACCAACTATAATTATACCATAACCTTTTTTGTAATGCTCTTCTACAATCCTATGTATCTTAGTCACAAAAGGACAAGTACTGTCTATGATAGAAAGTTTTTTTGATTTAGCAATCTCATATATGGACTTAGATACGCCATGACTTCTAAATATTATTTTAGAACCATCAGGTACTAAATGTATATCATCTACAACAATCAAACCCCTATTTTCTAAATCATCGGTAACAGAATTGTTGTGAATTAGCTGTCCAAGGCAATATATAGGTTCACAACTCTCAAGAGCTTGATTGGCACTATCTACCGCCAATTTTACCCCAAAACAAAAACCACTCTCTTTTGCTACTTTTATTTCCATTTTTAAAATTTCCTTACAATATCAAACACTCTCAACTAGGTATATTTGCACAACTCACCAAACAAACAACTAAATAATTATAAATTCTTTGTGTCAAGCATAGCTTGTGTCAATTGTTCTACAACCAAATTGCTATTTGCTTTGTTGAATTTTCCATCTAGATGACTAAAGTCTAGTGGCTTGCCTATTTGAACTATTGTGCGTTTGAAGAGCTTTGCTTTGTCCTTTATTATTATAGGCACGACTGTAGCATTGCCTTTGATGACCAACATAGAAATACCTGATTGTATAGGTTGCAAATTAGTATCTACTTTGTTGCGTGTCCCTTCTGGAAAAACATTCAAACTTTGTCCTTTTTTGAGTACGGCAATACAGTGCTTGATAGCCTTGATATCACTACCTTCTCTATTAATAAATATAGTCCCTGTAGTAGCAACAAAAATTTTTGAATACCACTTACCTACTTCTTTCTTTGCCAAAAATCTTCTAAACCCAGGTATCTTAAACCATAGTATTGGTATATCTACCCAACTTAGATGATTGCATGCAACAATTACATTCTTGTTGACAGGCAAGTTTTCCTTTCCTAATACCTTAGTAGGAAAAAGGATTGACAATGGAATATATCCCAAAATTTTGCCAAACCAAAAACAAATATAAAAAAAAATCATTTTATCAAATATCAGTCAATAACTGACTACCAAACATTTCTATGAATTTTATCAAAATTCTACTTTAATATAAAGTGTACAAATAGCAGTTATTACAATAAAATACAAACAATCAACAAAACCAGCGTTATTCTTTTTTGACGCCAAAAAAAAACCAAAAAAGCTTTTGGGGGGTTGCGAACCCCCCCCCCCCCCCCCCCCCGAACGCCTTAAGGTTGTTTTTTATTTATGTTGTTACTTCCTTTATATCTTAATGTGTTCTATTGTACCATTCTTTTAATAAACCTAACCATTCTTGCCAAATATATGACGCATAATGTATGACACAGACTGAACTACTGTACGGTCTGTAGTATCAACCAATATTGCATCACTAGCTTGATAAAGTGGGGCAACTTCTCTAGTGCTATCGTTGTAATCTCTCTCTTTCATATCCACCATTACACTATCTAGGTCAATTGACTGCCCTTTGCGTACAAGGTCATTGTAACGCCGTTTTGCTCTTTCTTGTTCGCTAGCCTTGACAAAAAACTTAAAGTCTGCATTTGGAGCTATAACTGTACCAATGTCTCTACCATCAATGACACAACTTTGCTGTGATGCAACTTGAGATTGTATTTTGTTGAGATACTGACGCAAAAAAGGATTGCTTGCAACTATGCTAGCAATTCTAGAAATATTAGGTTCTCTTATATCTTGACTTATATCTATTCCGTCCAAATATACCCGTGATATCAACGCATCATAATCCATCTTGATTGTGGTGTTTGCCAAAACTTGAGAAAGTCTATCCAAATCTAGCGTCAATCCTTCTTTGTATACCCCTGTCTTAATAAGCTTGATAGCAGCTGCCCTATACAATGCACCCGTATCCAAATGAACAACACCGAGTCTTTGGGCAATAATTTTGGCAAGAGTACTCTTGCCCGAACCCGCAGGTCCGTCCATAGCTACAACAAACTTGGCTTTGTCTGGTCTAAGCGTCTTTGCTCCACCCAAATATATATGCTGAGCAACCTTTGTGTATTCACAATTGACTTGTACCAAAAGCCTTATACAGCGTTTTAATGCCCCCTTAATGTTGGGTTCTACACTACTAAACATAGGGACATCATACTTTCTAAGTCCTCTCGCCGCAAAACAAGCATCCAAATCTCTAGTCATAGAAACAAAAACTGCCGATATATTGCTATCAACACCTAGATTGTTGGTCAACAAAATTTGCTCGTACAGTCTTTGTGTACAACTCTCTATGCTACTAACGGTATTTTGGCATACAGTAGCACCCCTAATAGACAATAATTGCATCGCACTCATTGTACCTAATGGTATCATATATACTACAAAAAAGCAAGCTTTTTTGCAACTGCACTCTAGTGTGGTTATATCACAACTATATAATAGAGTGTACAAATAGAATACATTAAGATGGAAAGAAGTAACATTAAATAAAATCAACCTTAAAGCGTTCGGGGGTTTGGGGGGATTCGCAACCCCCCAAATGCTTTTTTGGTTCTTTTTTGGCGTCAAAAAAGAATAATGTTGGTCTTGTTGATTGTTTGTATCTTATTGTTATAATCGCTCATTGTACACTATCTTTCTTAATACAATAATTTGTGTTGTAAAACACTAATAACTTCCAACCAACAATGGATAGCCTAAAGCTATATTATTGTTGGATAAAGCAATCATAACATTAATTTTTTTGCCTTGCAATATCTTTTTTATATTCAATAATGGTGAATATGCATACCACAATTGTACGCCTGATACTATTTGATGTTGTAGCGTACTCGCTTGCAATTGCTCTAATATGCTTTCTATAGTTTTTTTGTTGCCAATTGTATCTATTCTCAAAGCATAATATTTGCCCAAATCAGTCTTGATACCTACTGTAGAATACGGCATAGTGGTAGTAGGTCTAAATGATTGATAAACACTCAACGAAGCTTGATAAGGCAATTGCAACTCCAAAATAACACTATTGCCCACTCGTATACCCAATAGCACTAGACATATTCCACAAAATGCTACAAATCTTTTCATGATAAAATTATTGACACAATTGATATATGATATACCTACAATTCTAATACATGCACACAACGCATACACATAACCATGCAAATATTGATTGGTTTGACTACTCTTTTGACTGGATTGGGGATATTTATGAGTGGAGTTATTGTATTGAGACAATCACTCAATGCATTGGTTCAAGGAAAGCTAAAACATGCAATATCACAAGTAGGACGCAATAGGTATATTGCAGCTAGCACAGGAGTTGTGGCGGCTGCTAGCATGCAGAGTAGCGGTGCAGTCACTACTCTTGCTATAGGGTTGGTAGACAATGGTGCTTTGAGTCTATTTGGAGCTAGTGCAATAATACTAGGAGCAAACATAGGCTCTACAATATTAGGACTTGCGGCAGCTAGTGGAATACTTGAATTTGGTAGTTTTTTAGGGATATTTTCCTTGGTGGGTAGCCTAGTTTTTCTTTTATCTCAAAGACAACGCACACACTATATAGGACAAATTTTTATAGGATTTGGATTGTTGTTTGTAGGTATGCAAACAATGAGCAATGCCTTTGGTTCTTCAGCTATTGCGGTGTTGATTGGCGATTTTTTGGCTAATATAAATTTTATGCCAATAGTTATAGTTATTTCGGCACTGAGTGCGGGCTTGCTACAGAGTAGCTCCGCCATTGTAGCTTTGAGTATAACCATGGTTGCTAGCAATACTATTACACTATACACAGCACTATACATTGTTTTGGGTGCTGATATTGGCACTTGTGTAGTTGGAATTTTGGCTAGCATAGGAGCAAGCAGAGATGCAAAACGCACCGCTATTATGCAATTGTTGTTTAATATCTTTGGTGTAATACTTTTTGCATTTTTATTGTCAATATTTGCTCAACCTATTGTGTACTTCTTAAAAACAACAACATCAACTGATGCCTTGGCTGTAGCGATATTTCACTTAATGTTTAATCTTGTTACCGTAATCATTGCATTACCCTTGCTAAAACCACTCATTGCTATTGTATGTCAAATAACGGGCGATAATTTCCAACACAAATCCAAAATTGTAAAATATTAACTGTCACAAATATCATAAAATATTGCAAATATGTTAACAATTTATGATATAATTATAATATATGAAAACAACAAGATTAAAAGTTTATCAAATTATTGTATTATCCTTATGTCTATTGATAAGTATTGCCCTAGTGGGCTGCAATGACAAGCCTAGTGACGACCAACCCACAGCACCAGCCATTGACAAGATATACGGAAATTGGGATATAACTTTGTTATTAGATACACCTACTGTCGTCAAACCTCAACTTAGATTTCAACCTAATACAAATTATGTAATGGCTAATGAATTAACTGAAGAGCAAGGATGGTCAGCCTTTCCATACCAAAAATTGGATGTAGACACATACTACATGAAGATTATAACAATTGATGGCAATATTCTAAAAGATGGTGACATCATTGACTTTATGGTGCCTAATTTAATATTAAAAATAAACTCAAGCAATCAACTTGAAATGATAACTCAAACAAATATGGAAGAAGCTCTTGAAGCTGTATACAAAGGTGAAAGCTACACCTATCACGAGGGAGTTATGGCAACAGGTGTTCGTACAGGTGATTTTACAGCAACAGGACAAGAACCAAATATAAAACAAGATTTTGCTAAAGGTAAATTTGAAAATAAACAAGCAGGGATAGTATTTGACTTTGACAACAATACTTTAATAGCAACAAATATAGAGAATGATAAACAAAAAGCACAACTTGGCTTTTTGGTATTTGAAGAGAATAACCAAACCTATATAAGTGCATATGGTGTTGGTACTATGGGCAAAATACAATATGACCAAGATACAAATACTATAGAAATTGAAGGTGCAATATTTACACCTATCAATTAATATTGCGTAGAATTATAAAAAATACAAACAAATATAATTTAGTATAGAATCATAATTATTAATATGAAATTAGCAAGATTAAAGATTTATCATATATTAATATTGTCCATCCTGTTGATGGCAAGCATCGTACTAGTAGCATGCAATGACAACAGCAACAAAAACAGTGATAACGGAGAGACATCTCCACCAAGTACACAAGTACAATTGTATGGAAATTGGATACTAACCCCAACTGAGCAACTTCCTAGTTATGAAGCTCAGAAACAAATTAAAATAGATGCAAGATTTTCTCATGACAACTATGTAATGCTAACAGTTATTGATGAAAATCAAACTTATGAACAACAGGCACTTCCATACTCTATTATAGATTCTACAACTGCATTTATTGTTACCACAACAATTGATGATGAAATAATAAAAGATGGAGACATATTGGATATATATGTTCAACCAAATAATATATTTAAAATAAACTCTAACAATGAGCTTGAATTTATATTACAAACAAACAATTATGAATCAAAAGAAGAACTAGAACAAAATGGAAGTTTCACATACAAAGAAGCTATTGTAGCAGTAGGCACTCGTAGTGGGGATTATCAAACTACAGGGAAAGAACCAAATATCCAAAACAACTTTGCTACAGGTCAATTTGAACGCAAAAATGAAGATTCAACTAATAGTGTTATATTGAACTTTGACAACAACACATTAAAAATGAACGAATATGATAAAAATAAAGACCACAATTTTGGTATAAATTTAGCGTTCTTTATACACAAAGATGATGATGGTAAAACATATTTTTATTCTGCAATTAGTGGTAATGGTGCTATAGAATACAACCAAGAAAATGACTCTATTATTCTTGAGGGAGCAACATTTATAAGAATCTAATAACATTTATTATATAGCCATTAAAAACAAAAACGACAAGCAACACATTGAGTATGTTGCTTGTTGTCTTTTATTGTATATTTTTATAATGTTTTAATGAAAGTGTACAATTAGAACTTATTAAGATGGAGAGAATTAACACCTAAATAAAATCAACCTTAAAGCGTTCGGGGGTTTTTGGGATTCGCCAAGAGCTTTTTTGGTTCTTTTTTGGCGTCAAAAAAGAATAAACTTGGTTTTGTAGAAAGTTTGTATCTTATCGTAATAAGCTCTCGTTGTACACTTCTATTTTAATTATCTCAACAACTTGCTGCAGTCAATGGAGTATCATCTACAACTGCACTTGTGTTGTCAACTACCAACTCATCAGCTACTAACTTGCTAGACTTTTTTCGTTTTGATGATTTGAGTTGCATTGCTATCAAATCGGCATTGGTTAGCTCTGATGTAACTTTACCTTTTTTGATTTTATAAACTTTTTGATTGACAGAAAAGTCAAAACCTACATTGTTTACTTTTTTTTCACTGTCAAATATCCCACAAACCAATACATCAATGCACTGTAGCAAGTTGCGTACTGGACGATTGAATTTTGACACTTCTATAAGATGCGACAAATCAAATCCAGTAAAGCACCAAACAGTATATTTGTCTAGACGCAATACATGAGCCAACGAGCTACATGCTTCAGCTTGACAAAATGGCTCTCCGCCTGCCAATGATACCCCCGACAATTTTTGTATAGCCCTTATGCTATCAACTACTTCCATTACAGTAGTCTCATAACCGCCATCAAAAACTCTAATAGATTGGTCAATACTATCAAAATTTTCGTGTGGACTACCTTGTATCACAACTACAGCTCGTTGTCCAACTCCATATTGAGTACTTTTGTCTATGATATTGTGCAATTTCAAATTTTCCATTTTTCTTTACAAACTCTTTTAAATGCTATGTTTTTTAAAATACAACTTTCATATAAATTAAGGATTGTACAAATAGAGTATATCAAGATGAAAGAAGCAATACTTAAATAAAATCAACCTTAAAGTGTTCGGGGATTTTTGGGATTCCCAAATAGCTTTTTTGGTTCTTTTTTAGCGTCAAAAAAGAATAATGCCTATTTTGTTTATAGTTTTATTTTATTGATAATAACCACTCGTGGTACACTCTCATAAACTATAATCAAAAAATTATTATATCTAAAAAACTACTTAAAACTACTTTTTGTATCATACTTATATCAACACTATAATTGACAATCATCAAATTATGCCATACTATAAATATAGTTTATAACAACATTTTGATTTTGTCAAGTTGTAAAATATTACAAAAATAACATATATCCATTTGTTGGATATATGTTATTCATTTTCAAACACAGTATTGTACTGTTTTGTCAAAAAAGATTACAAAACAGTGTGTCCGTGCTTTGTATTGATACAAATTGTAGCTACAATATTAATTGGTTTTGTGTGATACAGCGACACCTGGTCCCATTGTACTAGCTAGAGTAATACTGCGGATATAAAGCCCTTTAGCCGCAGAAGGCTTTGCCCTCACTATTGCGTCCATTAAGGTATTGTAGTTTTCTAGAAGTTTGTCTACTCCAAAACTCTTTTTGCCTAATGGACAATGTACTATACTAGTTTTGTCACATCTATACTCAACCTTACCTGCTTTGGTCTCTTGAATAGCCTTGACTACATCTTGAGTTACTGTACCTGACTTTGGTGATGGCATCAAGCCCTTTGGTCCTAGTATCTTTGCCACTCTACCCATTTGCCCCATCATATCAGGTGTAGTAATACATACATCAAAATCCAACCAATTTTGAGTAGCTATCTTTTGGATAATATCTTCTGCTCCCACTACATCAGCACCATTTGCCAATGCCAAATCAGCTTTTTCACCCTTAGCTATTACCAAAACTCTCACAGTTTTGCCTGTACCATTTGGCAACACTACTGTCCCACGCACTTGTTGATCAGCTTGCTTGGTATCTACCCCTAGCTTGACATGAATCTCTATAGTTTCGTCAAATTTTGCAAATGCTACATCTAGCACTGTCTTGAGTGCTGTTTGTTGATCATAATGTTTTGTTGAGTCAAACTTGGTCAACGCTTCTCTATACTTCTTTCCCATTATTTTGCCTCCTCTACAAGTACACCCATACTGCGAGCTGTACCGGCTATCATTGACATTGCTGTCTCTAGATTGGCAGCATTGAGATCGGGCATCTTTTGCGTTGCTATCTCTTTGAGTTGAGCTTGCGTAAGCGTAGCTATCTTGTCTTTGTTAGGTTTTTGACTACCACTCTCCTTGCCTATTGCCTTTTTGATAAGCACGGCTGCAGGTGGGGTCTTCATCACAAAACTAAAGCTACGATCTGCAAAGATACTGATTACTACAGGAATAATCAAACCTACCTTGTCTTGAGTTTTCTCATTGAATTCCTTTACAAAGCCTGGTATATTGATACCATGTGGTCCAAGAGTACTACCTACTGGTGGTCCGGGGGTCGCTTTGCCTGCAGGCAATTGCAATTTGACTACTGCATTAAGTTTTTTTGCCATTAGTCCTCCTTGATTGGCGTGTTGGTATTGACCAAAAACAAGCCAACAATCGTGGTTTTAGGGCATTTGCCCTAGCGTGTACTTACAAATTTGCACACTCCCATGCTATGCATTATAGCACAACATATTGAGCAATGTCAAGGATTTTTGCAACACAGAAATTTGTGTAAGTGTATGAAAAACTACTTTAACAATAAGATACAAACTTTCAACAAAACAGATATTATTTTTTTTGACACCAAAAAAGAACCCAAAAAGCGTTTGGAAGGTTGCGAATTCAAAACTACACATACTTTAAGGTTGATTTTATTTAAGTATTAATACTCATATAATCTCTATTATATAACGACAATTAATTTTAGGAATTTGCAATATCAATCATCAAAATAGTATCAACTACAAAATTAATAATGTATTGCAATATATATTGCAATACATATGAACATACTATACATTGAGAGATACCAAAATGATAAAAAAATATTTTACTATACGCAAAATAATTGTCATACTAGCAATCTTGTTGGCTATAGCTTTTGCTTGTCATTTTTTTTTGATACACCATTCTCAATTGGACAAAAGGGATTTGGACGGGCAACACTATGACAACAATACCAAATCGTCATTGACTATGGACGATACAAACAATGTCGTCGTTGGGTTGGACAGTTCTTATATGTACCAAACTGACGCATTAGCACCATTGTGGAAGATTGGTAGTGAAGACAAAAAATTTGCAGGGACACTAACTGTCAAAGTTGCCAAAGCCAACGATTGGGCAGAAGCCACATCTTATCAAAGTGGACGAACATATTTGAGTGGCGATCTAGCTGTATACAATGACCATCTATGGAAAGCAAAATATTGGATAAACTCAAGCCCTGGTGGTGATGCTTGGGAAGACCTAGGGGGGCAACCTACCCCTGAGGCAACATTCAACTTTACAGGTGGAACAGCTGAGATAGATGAGTATCTTGCTCAAGAAAAAGCACGCCGTCTAAGCAAGCGTAAAGTTTTTGGGTACATGCCATCCTGGGGAATTTATTCGGGGCATGATATGTTTGATGTTAGAACTATCAAGTACGAGAACTATACGCATATTACTTATTCGTTTTTAAAACTTATCAATGTAGATAGCGACAACCCTACCATTACTTGGGACGAATATGATGCCGCTTTTCAAAATGGGGCTGCTCCATTAGTCCCCACTATTAAGGCAGATATTGCAAAATATCCTGACAAACACTTTGTATTTAGTGTTGGTGGCTGGACTTATAGCGAAAATCAAGAGTTTGAACGAGCGACAAGTACACCTGCAAAGATAGATAAATTTGCTCAAAATATAGTAGATTGGATGATGAATTTTGGATTTACTGGTATTGATATAGATTGGGAATTCCCAAAAACTCCACAATATGCTCAACAGTTCTTGAATTTACACAAAACAATTAGAGAGAAATTGACAAAAATCAGTTATCAAACGGGCGAATACTATGAGTTGTCTACAGCTACTACACCAAATTTCTTTTTGATAGAGCATATCATGCCACAAGAATTAGGCAAGTATGTAGATACAGTCAACTTTATGGCATATGATTATAATGGCGGTTGGATACAAGAAAGCACAGGATACATGGGGACAGGACACAATGCCCCACTTTATCAACCAGATATTGACCCACGAAACAAACCCGAAGACAAGTTTTGGATAGATGTAGTTACACAAAATTATTTAAAATTGGGAGTCAAAGCTAACCAACTTATGTTTGGCGTAGCATTTTATAGTAGAGGGTGGAAAAATGTCAAAAAAGACACTTCACCCGATCCTGTCAATTTTCCTGGACTTGGTGCAAAAGCCGAATCCATAGATGACCCAAATGGACAACAACAATATAGCAAATGGGGCAATGGTAGCAATCCATATTATGAAATGGAAAAGCTAATAGGCAAAAATGGATTCCAACGCTATTGGGACGACAGCGCCAAAGTACCTTATTTGTATAGCGAACAAAATGGATACTTTCACTCTTATGATGACAAAGAAAGTCTAGAAATAAAAATAAAGTATTTGAGAGATTTGGGATTGGCAGGTGCTATCGTGTGGGACATTACTGGCGACACTAGGGACAGTGGTACAGGTAGTACACCAAGTGGAGGAAATTTTTTGGGGAATATTGTAGGCAAGATTGTGGGCGAAAAATTGGATGCAAACAACTCTAATGATGTCTCAATCACAACCAACAATCTAGCTGATGCCGAAGTCAACAAAGAGTACAGTACTATGAGTGGCACTACAAAAATCTCTGCATCAGGCAAGGACATTCAGTTCTCTTTTGACAATAATTCTCAAACCAAAGACTGGTTGTCTATTGACAAAACTACAGGGCAACTTAGTGGCAAACCTAATGATAACAATGCAAGTCAAGCCTACAAGTTTACTATCAAAGCAACTTCTAGCAATGGCTCTACGGATACTCATGAGTACACTATAAAAGTCATATCAATAGATACAAATGTAGACACCAAAATAACAACAACAGACTTACCAAATGCAACGGTGGGTGTTCCATATCAAGCTATGTTGCAAGCTACAGGAAAAGATGTCAAATGGGGTATAAGCAGCTCTGACAACTTGCAACAAAATTGGATTTTTATCAATCATGATACAGGTGAATTGACGGGTACTCCTACTACTGACAATGGTGGACAACCTTGGAGTCTATTGTTTGTTGCCAAAGGTAGCAATGGCTCTCAAGACTCTAAGCAAATATATCTCAATATATCCAAAGGTGGTGAAACATCAAATCCTGATGATGCTATAATATCTACCAACAATCTAGCTGATGCCGAAGTCAACACAGAGTACAGTACTATGAGCGGCACTACAAGAATCTCTGCATCAGGCAAGGACATTCAATTCTCTTTTGACAACAATTCTCAAACCAAAGACTGGTTGTCTATTGACAAAACTACGGGGCAACTTAGTGGAAAACCTACTGACAATGACACTAGTCAAGCATACAAATTTAGTATCAAAGCTTCTGCTAGCAATGGCTCTACTGATACTCATGAATACACTATAAAAATAGCTACTAATCCCAATGATGCCATTATTACCACCAACAACCTAGCTTATGCCGAAACCAACACAGAGTACAGTACTATGAGTGGTACTACCAAAATCTCGGCATCAGGCAAGGATATTCAATTCTCTTTTGACAACAATTCTCAAACCAAAGACTGGTTGTCCATTGACAAAGCTACAGGGCAACTTAGTGGAAAACCTACTGACAGTGACGCAAGTCAAGCATATAAGTTTACTATCAAAGCAACTTCTAGCAATGGCTCTACGGATACTCGTGAATACACTATAAAAATAATAAAAGTCTCTAATCCCGATGATGCCATTATTACTACCAACAACCTAGCTTATGCCGAAACCAACACAGAGTACAGCACTATGAGTGGCACTACAAAAATCTCGGCATCAGGAAAAGACATTCAATTCTCTTTTGACAACAATTCTCAAACCAAAGACTGGTTGTCCATTGACAAAACTTCTGGGCAACTTAGCGGCAAACCCGAAACTAGCTATGACAATTTAGAATATAAATTTAGCATAAAAGCATCTGCTAGCAACGGCTCTACTGATATTAGAGAATATACTATAAAAGTCATATCTGTAGATGCCAAAATAACAACAACTGACTTGCCAAGTGCAACAGTAGGTGTGCCATATCAAGCTATATTGCAAGCTATAGGAAAAGATGTCAAATGGGGTATCAGTAGTATTGACAACTTGCAACAAAATTGGATTTTTATCAATCATGAAACGGGCGAATTGACGGGTACTCCTACTACTGACAATGGTGGACAACCTTGGAGTTTGTCATTTATTGCAAAAGCTAGCAATGGGACTCAAGATTCCAAACAGATATATCTCAACATATCTAAAGGTGAAGAAATTACAGACCCCGATGATGTAATAATTACAACCAACAATCTAGCTGATGCCGAAACTAGTACAGAGTACAGTACTATGAGTGGCACTACAAAAATCTCTGCATCAGGCAAGGATATTCAATTCTCTTTTGACAACAATTCTCAAACCAAAGACTGGTTGTCCATTGACAAAACTACAGGGCAACTAAGTGGAAAACCTACTGACAGTGACACTAGTCAAGCATACAAATTTAGTATAAAAGCTTCTGCTAGCAATGGCTCTACTGACACTCACGAGTACACTATAAAAGTCATATCAGCCGATACCAAAATAACAACAACAGACTTACCAAATGCAACGGTGGGTGTTCCATATCAAGCTATGTTGCAAGCTACAGGAAAAGATGTCAAATGGGGTATAAGCAGCTCTGACAACTTGCAACAAAATTGGATTTTTATCAATCATGATACAGGTGAATTGACGGGTACTCCTACTACTGACAATGGTGGACAACCTTGGAGTCTATTGTTTGTTGCCAAAGGTAGCAATGGCTCTCAAGACTCTAAGCAAATATATCTCAATATATCCAAAGGTGAAGAAGATGAAATTGCCATAACTACCGAAACTTTGCCAAACGCAAAAGTTGACGAAAACTATTCCATAACCATCAACACCAATAGCAACAATACTGTACAATTTGAAATAGATACCACACTTTCGTGGCTCAACATAACAAGCAATGGCAATAGTGGCACACTACAAGGCACGCCCACTCAAGCAATAGTAGGAGCAAAAATCGTAATAACAGCAATAGATAGCAACGGTTCTCAAGATAGTCGCACATATTGGTTGACAGTTGAAGAAGGTGCAACACCTCCACCCCCCACTGACCCTAGCAATCCCGGTGGTGGCGACGGAGGAAATACAACTGACCCTAGCAACCCAGGTGGCGGAAATACAACTGACCCAGACAACAACATCAACAAAAATGATGATAGTTTGGACAGTCTAATATTGTTGTTGCTTATAGGAGGCGGACTACTAATTGTAGGCTTGGTAATTACATTGATTGCTGTAAGTAGTCGCAACAAAGCAAGCTCTAACAATAACAACAACTATCCACGAGGTGGCAGTCAATACAGAGGACGCAACATGCCACCTAGAAACAACCAAACAAATAATAGAAACAACAATTCTCGCTTTAAAAAATAAAAATCTATATTAGACAAGACAAACACAAGAGAATTATCCTTGTGTTTGTCTTGCTAAACAAATATGATATATACAACAACAGCATTTCAAAAAAGGAGTATACAAATAGAGTACATTAAGATGTAGAGAAAATAACAACATAAATAAACAACCTTAAAGCGTTTGGGGGTTTAGGGGGGATTAGCAACCCCAAATGCTTTTTTGGCGTCAAAAAAGGATAACGCTATTTTGTTGATTGTTTGTATTTTATTGTTAATAACACCTAGTTGTACACTCTTTTAGAAAAAACAAACAAAAGATACAATCCACTTGTGTTTGTTTTAACTAAATATAATACAATACCAAAAGTATTTCAAAAAACTGCTATTTCATCGCTCTAGACTTTTGCATATCCAACCCAACCGCCAAAATTATTATCAACCCTGATACCAACGATGTGTAGTGAGTATCTACTCTCAAAAATACTAATGCAAGTTGAATTAGATTGATTAGCAATACTCCCATAATTACACCCGATATTTTGCCTACACCACCCGCAAATGAAACCCCACCAATTATACATGCTGCAATAGCATCTAAGTCCAAACCATAACCACTGTCCAAGTTATTAGACGAGTATCCCCCATTGATAAAACCCGCAATTCCAAACAAAGCCCCCGCAATTCCAAAACAAATCAATGTTGTCTTGAGTATACTTATTCCTGTCACTTGAGCGGCATCTCTATTGCACCCTACAGCATACATACTGCGACCAATAGGAGTTTTGTTGTACAAAATCCACATAAAACCCGCAAGTGCAAATACAACAATTACAAAATAATTTATTTTTTGCCCTGCTACAACTATACCCGTATTGATAAGCTTGTAATAATCTGTATCTATACCTGCAGTTATAGGCTTGTTGGCATTAGTGCCAAGCGACATATACCAAAACATCAAACTATACACAATCATTCCTGTAGCCAAAGTCATAATAAATGGGTGTAATCTAAACTTGATTATCACAAAAGCATTGACAATCCCCACTAAAGCACCGATTGCCATAGCCAACAACAAAGGAAATATTGTAGGTATAGGTGCAATACCTACAAAAACTTCATTGGCAAGTCCTGACTGCTGTAACAAACTAGCACTGACCAATCCAACCAACCCACTTACACGCCCTGCAGACAAGTCAGTACCACCCACAATCATGATACAAGACATGCCAAGAGCCATAGTCAATGTCAATCCAATGCGATTGAGCAACCTAAACAACATACCATGCGACAAAAATCTAGGACTAACAATAGCAGTAAATATCACAAAAGCAATCAAGGCAAGCACTACAATATTGTTTTTGAGTGCTGCCCTTTTGTCTAGTGTCTTAAAATAATCTATAGTCCTATTAAATGAGTATTTGATATCCACTATTACTCCACAAAAAACAAAGAAAGTATACAGAGAGCATTTATTAACAATAAGATACAAACATTCAACCAAAACCAAAGTTGTTCTTTTAAAACCAAAAAAGCTTTTGGGAGTTGCGAATCCCCCCCGAACGCTTTAAGGTTGTTTTTATTTAAATGTTACTTTCTTTTATCTTAATGCCTCTATTTGTACACTACTCTTCTACACTCCCAAAACAAATGTTGACAAACAAAATTCAAACTATCTCAACAATTGGCTTTAGCTACTTAACACCATACTTTTCATAGTCAAACTCTACAACTCTATCTCCATTGATAGTAGTGCCACTAACATGATTGCTAACAATAATTTCTTTTTTATCTTCTTGTGAAAGTGCTTCAAGTTGTTGCTTCATACTAGCTTCGTCTCCACCCGCACTTATATTTTTTACCATTTCTACAATGATTTTTGCATTGAAATTGCTATCCAATGACAATGTTGCACCCAACCTATCGCTTTCAATATATTGTTTCCCTTTTATGTCAGCATCCATACCAATGGTGAGTATAGACTTGCCAATATTACCATTGTTAAAATCTTTGCTTGCAGTCAACGAATCTATTGCCGCCGTCACCAATGCATCACTGTTGCCTATTACCAAATTCAATTTGCCAGCATTGTCAGTTGCACTAGGTTTTTGAACGCCATTTTTTGAATCGGCAAACCAATCGTCCATAAACTTTCTAGCATTCGCATCATTCCATTTTGCATCATAACTCTCTATTGCGTTCAACTTAATTTTTCTTCCTGATTTAGACAACAACTCATTAGCTTTTGCAATTACATTATTGCTTCTAGCATCTGCGGCAGGATTGCCTACATCACCTCTTAGCAATATATAATTTATAGTTATTTCTTTCTCGTTGTCTTCATCATCTAATTCTTTTTCAATATAGTATGGACTACCTTCGGTTGTCAAAGAATCTACCAAAAGCTCTCCTTGCATGTTGCCTGCAACTCCATTTCTTGCACCTACAAACAATGTATTGTCTAATGTCAATCCATTTTGATTTGGAATACCATTAGTACCAGAATCATACGGCTCTCTAATAAAGAAAATAACCTTTATGCCTGCTTCCTTGGCTTTGGTTGCAACAGTTGTACCATTAGCATAATCTGCCAATGCAACCAACATCAAGTTGGTTCCTCTTGTCAAAGCATCTTCTATTTGTGTCATTTGTTTGTCTGGATTCCATTCTGCATCATGCAATTGTACATTATATCCAGCATCTTTCAACAATTTTTCGGTATTGTTAGACAAGCTTCCACCATACTCATCACTAGTAGCATATACAAATATGTCTACCCTATATTTATCATCATTTTGACTACACGCCACTAGCATGCCAACACCAAGCAGGATTATACTTGCTACAACAAAAGCCATAATCCTTGTCTTTAATATACTAAATTTCATAACTGCTCCCAATTTGTTTAATTCACTATTCCCAAATTAATACTACCAATAGTGTAATACATCAAATTACAAATTGTCAACGAGTACCATTACCCAAAAAGTGTACCTAAATACAAAGTTGACATACAAAAGAGATACAAATAGATTGCATTAAGATGAAAAGTAGGCTAACATTAATATAAAATCAACCTTAAAGCATTGGTGTTTGGGGTAATTCCCCAATAGCTTTTTTGATTCTTCTTTTGAGTCAAAAAAGAATCATGTTTGTCTTGTTGATTGTTTGTATCTTATTGTTAATAACACCTAGTTGTACCCCTATATACAAAATGACTATACTAGCAAAGTTGATGCTAGTAAAGAATCATGTTTGTCTTGTTGATTGTTTGTATCTTATTGTTAATAACACCTAGTTGTACCCCTATATACAAAATGACTATACTAGCAAAGTTGATGCTAGTATAGTCATTTTCAATAATTTTTTAGAATAGTTAAAACTTTGTTTAGCTTTTACAAATTGCCAATCATGCAATTTCTACTTTTTACAATTTACTACTAACTTCAATCAATTTCCTGCCTGCATTTACTGTTCCATTTGCCAATACTTCTATATTGTCAAGAAACTCGTTTTTGACAACTACAATGTGTACTACTATACTGTATCCCGCTTTATTGATAGCTTTTAAATCAAACTTGACTATAATGTCACCTGCACTAACTTTTTGCCCTATTTGACACAAAATTTCAAAATACATACCCGCCAACTCTACCATGTTTTTGCCTATGTGTATTAAGACTTCACAACCATGAACATCTCTAATACCTATTATATGTCCTGTAGGAAAAACAGCCCAAATTTCTCCATCAAATGGAGAACAAATATTGCCATCAGATGGATCTATTGCTATACCACTGACAAGCTTTCTGTTGCTAAATATCAATTCTTGAGTATTATCAGGCAAAATTATTTTGCCTGATAATGGTGAATATACTGTTGTTTTTATCATATGTTTTTTCTTTCGTTTTTATATGTGTTTATTTATATATAATTGCCACATCTCAATTTGTACTACACTATAATATTTTGAGAGTATACGACGAGCAGTTATTAACAATAAATACAAACTTTCAACAAAACTAGCGTTATTCTTTTTTGACGCCAAAAAAGAACCAAAAAAGCTATTGGGGAATCCCCAAAAAAACCGAATACTTTAATGTTGATTTTAATTAAGTTGTTACTACTCTTCCTTCCATCTTAATATAATCTATTTATACACTCTCTAATATTTTTATATATCCTAGCTAACAAATACTATATATCAATATCTCTACTCACAACGCTTTGCCACCAATCTATCAATTGCCTTATAAATTTCTACAATGGGGACTACCAAAGCAGCTATACCTAATGCCACAAAGAACTCTCCAACTGTCAATATAGGCAAATTAAAAAACATTCTAACAGGTGTGACAAATATAATACAAACTACCAAAGCCATACCTATTGCAAATCCTAGATTGAGAAACTTGTTGTTGAGTGGATTGCTAGCAAACAAGCTATGCATCTCAGCTTTGCAATTGAATGACTGAAACAACTGTACTGTTATTAGCGTAACGAATACCATAGCCAACGGAACTTTGTCAACAACACTATTGATACCAAATTTGGCAATTACATAGCACAACATTACCAACAATGTTTGTATCAATCCTTGTACTATTATTTGAATACCCATTCTACCCGCAAACAAACTCTTGTTGGATTTTTCGGGGGGGTGATTCATGACATCAACTTCAGTTTTTTCTATACCTAGAGCCAAAGCGGGCAAACTGTCTGTGATAAGATTGACCAATAGTATCATTATAGGGGTAAGAAAAGGTTGTCTTAATAGTGTAGAAATAATGAATAATGATGCAACTTCGGCAATATTGGCACTAAGCAAAAACCTTATTGCCTTTTTGATATTACTAAATATTCGTCTACCCTCTTCTACCGCTCCCACTATAGTAGCAAAATTGTCATCTACCAGAACCATATCGGCTGCACCTTTGGACACATCTGTGCCAGTTATACCCATACCTATACCGATATCTGCGGCCTTGATACTTGGAGCATCGTTGACGCCATCACCTGTCATAGCAACAACCAAACCTTTGCCTTTGAGAGAATGAACAATGCGTACTTTGTTTTGTGGCGAAACCCTAGCAAATATACCCGCTTGCATTATACAGTTGTCCAACTCCTTATCTGTCATAGCATCCAACTGTTGTCCTGTATAACTTTTTCCCTCTATACCTATTTGTTGTGCTATTGCTGTCGCTGTCGTTGCATGGTCACCCGTAATCATTATTGGCTTTATACCCGCTTTTTTGCAAGTCTCAATTGCGGCAGTTACTTCAGGTCTAGGTGGGTCTATCATTCCTACCAAACCAACAAAAGTCATACCATGTTCCAAAACATCCAAATTGTCTGTCTTGATTGCCGCACCCAAAACACGCAATGCTCTCTTAGATAAAGCATCATTTACAGTCAAAATTTTGTTGATATCTGCGGGCGTAATTGCTCTAATATTGTCACCATCCAAAATATGAGTACACAATTTGAGCATATTGTCAGTAGCACCCTTGGTATATGCCGTCTTGATATTGCACAATCCATTGCGTGTTGACAAATCTACTGTAGCTGTACTTGTAGAAGATTTTACCGTTTCTTGCATAACTACAGACATTAGTTTTCTATCACTATCAAATGGCAATTCACCTATGCGTTTGACATTAACAATTGATATATTGTGCTTTTGAGCATATTCCACCAATGCTGTCTCAGTAGGGTCACCCAATAGTTGTCCATCACCTTGCTTTGTGTCATTGCAATACAATAATGTCTTGGTCAACAGTTGTTGTGCCTTTGACTGAGGTTTGCAAAAAGAATCATATTGACCGTCTTGTAGAGTATACAACTCCACTACAGTCATTTTGTTTTGAGTGAGAGTCCCCGTCTTGTCGCTACATATTACCTGAACTCTACCAAGAACTTCTACAGCAGGCATGTGTCTAATTATACTATTGCGTTGACTCATCTTGCGTACACCTATAGCCAACACTATTGTAACTACAGCTGGTAGCCCTTCGGGTATTGCTGCAACAGCAATAGCAACTGCCGTCATAAAACTATCTACAACAGGGTCTTGATTGATTATTGCTGCACTAAATATAATAATTGCAAATGCCAAAATTGCCAAACTAATCCACTTGGCGGTCTTGGACAATTGTTTTTGCAATGGGGTACTTTGAGTAGGTTCATCACCAATCATGGCAGCAATTTGCCCTACTTGAGTCTTCATACCTGTCTCTACTACTACACCTATTGCCCTACCATTAAGTATTTGCCCACCACTAAACACCATATTGGTTCGGTCACCTATTGGCAAATCTTTTTGTATCAAAGTATTTGGAGTTTTTGAAACTGCAGTAGATTCTCCCGTCAAAGCTGACTCTACAACTTGCAATCCAAAGCACTCAATCAAGCGTATATCAGCAGGAATATTGTCCCCCGCTTCCATTTTGACTATATCCCCCGGCACTAACTCAACAGTAGAAATCCGTGAATCTACCCCATCACGCACTACATTACAAAAAGGCTGACTCATGTTTTTGAGTGCCTCCAATGCCGTATGTGCCTTTCCATCTTGTACCAACCCAATTGCAGCGTTGAGTACAACTATACCCAATATTATTGCTACATCTACAAGGTCACTAGGATGCCCCTCATAGATAGTAATTGCTCCCGAAATAATTGCAGCACCAATCAATATCATGATAAGAGGATCATTAAATTGCCTCAATGCTCTAATTATAAACGGAGTTCGTTTCTTAGCTGTGAGCTGATTTTTGCCATGCTCTTGCAACTTGACAACAACCTGAGATTGCGACAGTCCCTGCAAGCTAGAATCCAAACTATCCAATGTTTGACCAGGAGTTTGAGTATGATAATCTTTTTGCATAAGTTTTAGACTTCAATTGAGTAGTCAATAAATTTGAAATATTACACACTACACTATGATATTTATATATATATTTTCAAATCAACAACTTATTACTCAAATAAGAATGTTTTCATATTATAGCACAATGATTTGCATTTTCAAAATATTTGATAACTACTATTGTCTTTAATACTAAGAAAATTAAATAAAATATATAGCATAATTGAAGGCTATTATTGTTTTTTATATAATACCAAAACACAAATACTATCTAAAAATTGACTATAGATATTTATAATGTTATAATATCCATAATATGGATGCAAAGCACATAAAATTTTTACAGTTGTTTGGAGAATTTTCCAAAATTGATATTGTTGACACACAAAATTTGCAAGCAAAGCTATTGCCAATTATCAAGCTAGAATTTGAATTGGGAACTATGATATGGGAGTATCTAACAAAAACTCAGTATGATACCTACTCAAAAAGTGCCGAATTGTCACTCTTTGTAGGAAATACACTGTTTGATTTGTTTTATCAAATGTCACCTACAAAGACAATTAATGCTATCACTGACCCTGATGTACCATCTATAACTCAGTTTGTATTTGAATTTAATCCCAATGCTGATAAGGGGCAAATTTTGCAACTAATACAGGATAGCATTACAAGCAACAAGCATGAGCTTTCACATATATACCTATCCAATATACAAAAAAATCGCCGTATCAACTATGGCAACTTGCTAAAAACAATAGTAGAACATTGCATATCACATCACATAAAACGCCTAACAAGTTCATCTAAAAATATGCCATTTCCCAAAAAACAATCTACACTATTGCTAGAATATATAGAAAAAATTAAGGGAGCAAACAAAGCATTGCTTACTCAACGCCTTAAAGAGATAAGTTAATAACATATCTTGCTATACCTTTTAAAAATATTAACAAACAACCGCCTTGCAATTTTGTATTGTAAGGCGGTTGTTTGTGTTGTTTAAAGCATATTAAACATCAATACTTGCTACATACATATGCTACAAGCTTTTATATATTGCTAATTATATTATACAAATCCACAAACTGCTGCACACTCAATGCTTCACCCCTTATCGTAATTGGCAATCCCAATTGTATCAAAGCTTGTTGGGCTTTTTGTTTTGATATACTGTAATTAGATACCAAATTGTTGACCAACATTTTGCGACGATTGCCAAAAGCGGCTTGTATCAATTTTGTTATATTTGTAGCATTTAAGTTGCTACAATGCAACTTGTCCAATCTCACAATTGCACTATCTACATTGGGTTGTGGAACAAATGCCGCACGAGATACTTTGCGTGTTATGGTAGCTTGACAACGCAAAGCTACACTCGCCGTAAGCACACCATAATCAGGGGTATTTGGCTTGGCAACTATCCTGTTAGCAACTTCCTTTTGTACCATTATTGTAATACTTTTAGGGGGATTATTACTCTCTAATAGCTTAAAAATAATTGGCGTAGTAATGTAATATGGCAAATTGGCAACTACCTTGTATACACCAAAAGAAACTATGTCATTGTCATTGAGCTGCAAAAAGTCCTTATACTTTACTTCTACACTATCTCTTTGAATAGTCAATTTATGCACAGCTTGTAATCTTTTATCTATCTCAAAACCAACTACACGACTTGCCCTATCTGCTATAATATTGGTAAGACTACCCGCACCTACACCTATTTCTACTACTGTATCACTTGATTGTATATCGGCATCTGTTGCAATAGCGTTGAGTAAATTTGTGTCAAATACAAAATTCTGCCCCAACCCTTTTTTGAACTCAAAGCCTTGAGACTGTAGTACAAATTTATAATCTATATTTTGACTCATGTATTTTAATTACATCATACTTTCAAATAATATCAACAATACCTAAAATTTATTTATCAAACAATTCTCCAACAATCCACTTTTGAACAATGTCTGTTGATTCTTCTATTGCATTAGCAAGTACTTGTCTTTGTTCTTTCGTTATTTCACTAGTTACCCAATCTGCCAACGGAACACGCTCAGGAGGCTTGCCAATACCTATGCGTATGCGTGCAAAATCAGAACTGCCAAGTGTAGATACAATATGTCGCATACCATTGTGAGTACCTGCACTACCCCTTTGTCTAGCTCTAGTTGTACCGATTTCTATATCTATATCATCATATATTACAATCAAACTATCCAAACCTACCTTGTAATAATGCATCAAACTAGACACACACATGCCACTTAGATTCATATATGTCCAAGGTTGTGCCAATACTATTTTGTTGCCATCTTTGTCTACAAACTCTGCCACCTTTCCATACAATTTTTGTTTAAGCTTTAACTCTATCCCCAATTTATCAGCTAGACAATCTATCGCCAAAAAACCCATATTGTGATAAGTATAAGCATATTTGTCGCCATAATTGCCCAACCCCACTACTATTTTATGTGTCTTCATTGATAGATTTCTCCTTGCATGTTAAAAATTTAAAGGTATACAATTGCTATTACATAAATTTGTATCTCAATGCAATCAAAATTTTGAGAAGTGTACAAATTGAATAGATTTTTGATACAAACACACTATACTTTACCAACATCTAATGCACCTAATGCAATACTTAGCACCCTCTTTATTGATTGATTGTCATCAAAATTATAACCATTGCGTATACTATAAGCCAAATTTTTGTAATACATATCTTGATCCAATTTAACATTAGGAAGTTTTCTTTGCATAATACTATTGGGGTTGAGTTGAGACTTGCTCTTGCTATAACCATTACCCAAATGAACTCCTGATATAGCACTTCCCACACCTTTAGAAAATACAATATATCCATTACAATCCCAATCATGTATTATTGCACTTCCTCTTGTAGCCCATACTTGCCACCTAGGTTGTGGTATAAAAGAGTTGTTGTCTACTACTATTTTGGCTTGCAACCCACTATCAAAACTCAAATCCAACTCAAATCCATCTTCTGTCTCATGTCCTAACACATAACTCAAATTGCAGTGTTTGATTTGCAATGCACTCTTGTCTAACAAACAAATCTGATCTATAAGATGTATACCCCAATTGAGCATTGCCCCACCATAACTACTCTTATATTTCATCCATTCTTTAAATACCCCATTGCCACCTGATACATTGGACACAATTTTGTACACCCTTCCCAATGTATTCTTGCATACCAAATCTTGTACTATACGAAAATCCTTATCTAGTCTACGATTGTGATTGAGTACAAGCAAAACATCTTCTTGTCTAGCAACTTCTACCATAGCGTCCCAGTTTTTAGGATTGACAGCGGCATGTTTTTCACAAAACAAATGTTTTTTTGCCTTAGCTAATTGTATAATAGCATTGCCATCACCAGAACCAGGGCAATTTATCAACACCAACTCTATCTCAGGGTCATTTGCAATCTCTTGCACACTATTGTATACAATCACTCCTTGCCACGCAGCATGCTCTGCACGCAAAAAATCAATATCACAAACTCCCTTAAGTTCAAACAAACCTAAATTATTAAATCTCCTTTGATGGAACTCTGCCAAACCGCCATAACCCAAAATAGCGTACTTGATTGGGCGAAGTTTGATGTCATCTATTGATTTATCATTTGCACTCATAGAAATTGCCCCCATAGTAACAAGGTAATTAAAATTATAACAAAATTAAAAAATCTTGATTTTGTTGTTTTTGTTATCTATATGTTTGTTGTTTTACATTGCCAACAACAAGTCGTTTGGGTTTAACAAGATTATAACTTTGCTTTACCATTTTTCCCACCAACTCAACATCAGCACACAACAACTGTACAGATACCCAATGCTTTTTGTTCATGTGATAAGCCGGCTTAATATATTCAAAATTCTGTCTCAATAGTTCACCCTCCAAAGGGTTTACTTTGAGATTGACAAACAACTCCCTATTATCAAATATTAAAGCAAAAATCTTGTTGTTGTACTTGTGTCTAATTGCCAATATTTCATCATCAAATGGATAATCCAAGTATGAAAAATCTAATTGTATCCCAATGTCTATGAATTGTTGTCTAGTCATACTATTATTTCAATCCAATATTAAAGTTGTAAACCTCTTAACATTATAACATTTTGTAAACAATTAGACAAGTCAAAAAATTGGTAAATTTTTGTATAATCAAAAAACAACCAAGAGAATATACTCCTAGTTGTTCTTGATTAATAATTCAAAAAACTTATTGCCTTCAATTTTCTATCAACTATTCAAAATACATTTCATATCAATGCTAATAATGCAAGCAAACAATCACTTAAATACATTGATTGTTCGCTCCATACTACAACACTAAACTAATCAAACACGACATTTATTATATTTCCGTACCAATTACCAGACACAACATTCATTTTACGATTGTTAACAAAACATTGTCTCTAAGAAAAACAATATCTTCTATTTTTATTTCATCAATACTAATAGTTTTTTTACTTTTTATATCAATGCTACAATCATTAATATCATAATACGCAAGCAAACAAATCATGCCAAACATATTTACAAGCTCTATCAAAAACTGTTTGAGTTTTTCAAAACACTTCTCAATCAAGACAAAATCAGAGTTATCTTCTGCCATTTTTCTATAAAACTCTATATCTTCTGCCATTATTGCATACTTATATTTTTCTTTCAATTCAAACAATTTATTTTGTAAAGTTTGATAATTTGAAGAAACTCTTGTTCTAACTCTATCTGTTCTATTTTTGCTTTTTTCATCAAGCTATTCATTTTGTTAAGCAACTTACTTTACAATTGTGAGCAATATATCATCTTCCAAAAATGCTAAATCTTCTATTTTCAAATCAGCAAAACAAATTATTTTTGTATCAAATGGCTCAAACTTTTCTCCGGCAAAAAACTCTGGAGTATACCAACTATGAGAAAATATACTTACCTTTTCACTCAACAACAATACTTTTTCAATAAACTCTCTAATCTGATTAAAATTTTTAATTGACAACTCAAAACTTCTCTTATTCCTTTCTATTTGCTTATCTAAATACTCTAATAAATCATCTGTAGAATATTTTAGAACTTCATTTTCTTCATCAAAACAAGAAAGTTTAAAAGATATATCTTTATGCTCCTTTGTTCCATAAGCATTATCTACCAACTCTACCATTTGTTGATACAAAATTTCTCGTTGTCTCTTATAATCACAATACATCTCTGTATAATTTTCATTAGCTCGCAATTCTAATGCATGTGATTTTTTTGATTGTATACGATTGACAAAAAAATTATTATAGTCTATATAGGATTTAAACTTACCATTTCTTGCATTTGCACTAGAAATTATACTATCATAGTCATGTAAAGTATATATATTGCAATCACTTAAACTCTCTATTTCAAAGCGACTAAGATAAAGTTCAATATCAAGTAAACTCGCTATACTAAGTATTTCATTCTCATTGACAAGTCTAGAAATTGCAAAAAGCTTATATACACTCATCTAAAGCTTTACTCCAAACCACGCATGACCTTCTGGACTTCGTCCATATGCATGCCAATGATTAAACTTTCCACTAAGATTTTCATTGTCACTTGACGCAAGTATTGGATCAAGTCCACCTCCTGCTTGTTGTGCCACTATACTAGCATCATTACCTAAAAAAGTATAAACTCCACCACCACTTGAGCCATTATACCTTATTGATGCACCCAAAGCTATAAATGTTTGCGTTGCCAAACCCCTATCTCTAAACGGAATGGGCAAAAATTTTAATGTACCTGCAATTATACCAGACGCATAAAACTTCCCTTTTTCTGTTGAATTAGCACTGTCAGTAGTTAATGCTTTTATATCCAACTTTTTAAACTCTTCTTCTGTTCTTATAACATCATTGATAGTCTTATTGGCTTCTTGTGCTTGCCCTCTCAAATTATTGAAAAAGTCTATGATTTGTCCTGCAAAATCTCTTGCCACTTCTACAAAATAATTTATTATTGCTTGAAATATACTTGCTATTTGATTCCAATACATCACTATCACTCCAACTATAACAAGCAATGCCACCCCTATCGCTGCCGCTTTTACAAAACTTGGTATCCACCACCCTTGACTTGCCGTCCACCCTATTGTACTCATTGCTCCCGTTACTGTACTCGCTGCCCAACCCGCCATACCTGCCGCAACAAGTGCTGCATACAATGCCGCCGTATTATCTTTTGCACCTAAACTATAATTGTCAACCCCACTTTGATTTGATATAAAACTCTCAGCATCTCCTATAATCATATTGTCATAAAAATACAAAGACTCTGTTTCTTTTTTATCCAACAATCCATCTCTTATATCTTGCTTTACTTGACTATCTACATCTTCAAATATCTCTGCTTGATAATTTATAAAATCTCCTACAGTACTCTTGACTACATATCTCAACATCTCTTGGTCAATTTTGCTTGCCTTGTCTACAAGCATAGACAACAACATACTGTCTTGTTCGTGCTGTGTCAATCTTGCACTATTAACTTGCGATACAATATCTCTCAAATCATCATAACTAAAACTTGTATCTCCTTTTATTTCTCTCCAATAGTTTTGTTGTATTGCAATGGGCGGTATTGATGTCTTGACACCATACTCCGTACGCAACAATGACACCATTAATGTAGACAAAGGCAGTATTATTGCTAGTGACAACAATATCAACCATTGCCTCAAACTTAATTTTTTCTTATCCATAATATTATCCCCTTTATTTTAATTGCTTCTACCTAAAAAGTTTATGTAATTATACCATGCAAAAAAAAAAGAAAACAACTGTTTATAGTTGTTTTCTTAAAATTTATTATTATAAAATATTAAATATCAATTATTGGTAATCTAAATATGTTTGCTAAATTCTTTAATAAAATTTGATAATCATATGAATATACTATTCCAAATCTTCACCATTGCTCGCTATAACTTTTTTGAACCACTCAAAGGACTTTTTGCATTTTCGTTCAAATGTACCCGTAGCGTCATCGTGGCGGTCTACATATACAAAACCATAGCGTTTGCTAAATTCGCCCGTACCTGCACTTACCATGTCTGTACTTCCCCATGTCATGTATCCCATAATTGCAACACCATCTTTTATAGTCTCTTGCAAAGCATATATATGTTGTCGCAAATAATCAATGCGATAGTCGTCATTAATTGTACCATCGCTTTCTACTTTGTCTACTGCCCCAAAGCCATTTTCTACAACAAAAAGTGGTATATCATATCTATCATATAAGGCATTCAACCCAATTCTTAACCCCATTGGATCTATCTCCCAACCCCAATCGCTCGCCTTAAGATAAGGATTGGGTACTCCACTAAATATACCCCAAGCGTTTTCACATTTATCTACTGACTTTTCTACTCGTGATTTGTAATAGCTTATAGATAAAAAGTCTACCTTACCTTTGACAAACGAATCCAAATCATCTAGAGTTATATCCAACTCTATTCCTTTTTCTTGCCACAATCTTTTGGCAATAGCAGGATATTTACCCATTACATGAACATCACCACAGTATCCTGTTATAATTTGTTCGCTATACTGAGCTGCCCTGACATCTTGCGGATTGCAAGAATTGGCATATGCTGGCTCTAATATCAACATTCCACCCACTCTAAACTGAGAATCAATCTTGTGTGCTATAGCGACAACTTTCGCTGTTGCTACCAACTGATGATGTAGTCCTTGCAGTATATCTTTTGCTCCCTGACTAGTAGAGATATCAGCCGTATAACCTAGAGTACATATAGGAAAACTAAATGCTATATTAATCTCATTAAATGGCAACCAATACTTGACTTTCCCTTTGTAGCGTTCAAACAATACTGTAGCAAAACGAACAAAAAAATCTATAAGTTGCCTATTCTTCCAACCACCATATTTTTTTATTAAATTTAAGGGCATTTCAAAATGAGAAATTGTAATGACAGGCTCTATATTGTACCTAAGCAACTCATCTATAACTTTGTCATAAAATTTTAATCCCAATTCATTTGGTTCTGTCTCATCACCATTAGGAAAAATTCTAGTCCACGCAATAGATGTCCTATAACTATTAAAACCAAGTTTAGCAAATAATGCAATATCTTCCTTATACATATGATAAAAATCAATACCATCACGATTGGGAAAAAAATACTTAGACTCATCTGGCTCAAGAGATAGGGTATTGTTGAGATACTGTTCCAACCTAACCTTGCCACCTGGCAAAATATCAGTATATGCTATCCCCTTGCCATCAGCTTTGTATGCCCCCTCTGTTTGATTGGCACTCACAGCCCCACCCCACAAAAAATTTTTTGGAAATTTGCTCATTTTGTAGATATTCTCCTTTAGTTCATTTATATATAATCTATATAATATTGGTTGCAAGCAACAAACACAATCAATTGTTGTGCTTGTTGCTTGCTTTATATACTATTCAACTATCTTTTTGACAATTAATTTTTGGAGTGTACAATGAGCGTTTATTAACAATAAAATACAAACAACAAGACAAACATTATTCTTTTTTGACGCCAAAAAAGAACCAAAAAAGCTTTTGGGGGGTTGCGAATCCCCCCAAACCCCCGAACGCTTTACGGTTGTTTTTATTTTAGTTGTCTCTTACTTTGCATCTTAATATACTCTATTTGTACACTCCTTCAATTTTCACTCAACTATTCAGTTTGCAAATCCAAGCTATTGTTGTCTTCGTTACTATTAGTTTCTTCTACATAAGCTTGTGCTTGTTGTTCTAATGCTAAATTCTCATCAATTTTTACTGCTATTCTTATAAATGGAATGTATATTAGAGTGGCGACAGCTAAGTTGATCAACTGAATTACAGGTCCCATCCAACTCAATGTAGCAAGGTATCCACTGATAAGTGGTGGTGTAGTCCACGGTATTACATATGCAACAGGAGGTATTATTCCTATCGCTGTTGATATATATGCTATTAACAAGCAAGCTACAGGGGCTAAAACAAATGGAATTAACATTACTGGATTTAGCACTACAGGCAACCCAAACAATACGGATTCGTTGATATTGAATACTCCAGGAGCAACTGATATACGCCCTATTGTGCGATATGATGATGAGCGTCTACCCGCTATCAATATGGCAAAAACTATTGCAAGCCCTACACCAGAGCCACCCATATTGATAAACACATCCATAAAGACATTGTTGAATATAAACATTTCACCACTATTGCCATTTTGCACATACGCCAAGTTGCCAGGGATAGCATAAGCCAAAGTAAATGCACTTATTATACCCGTAAACATATTGGCACCATGCAATCCCGCCATCCAAAACAAATGTATCAATATGACAATAATTAGTCCAAACCAAATAGAACCTGAAGCAGTAGAAAACATACCCATCAATGTGTCATTAAACCAATCAAATATATTATGTTTGAGATAAGTTTCAAACACTGCAAATACTAAATTGATTGCAGTAACAGTGATTAGGGTTGGCAACAATGCCGCAAATGATTTTGAAACAGCAGGTGGAACACCTTGGGGCATCTTGATGTGCAACTTTTTGTTGCGTGACAATCTTACAAATATCTCTGTTGTAATTAGACACAATATCAAACCGACAAAAAGTGACACTGTACCCGCATAATTATAATCAAGTGTAGGAGCTACAGATAAATGTACTCCCAAAGCTGTGATAGCAGCCGCTAGTGCGTTGGTATTTGGGTCAATTTGCTTTGCCAATTGGTATGATATTGAAAACACAGCAAGCAATGCCATGATTGCAAATGTTCCACCCCAAATATGCCCATTCATTGCTGGAATCCACTCCAAAGCTTTGTGTTCTCTAAAAAAATCCGCCAAATACTTAAAGGTAGAAACCATCTCACCACTATCATCTGGTTGCATCCATTGACCAATTGGTATGTTGTTGATTAATGTTATAAGACTACCCAAAATAAGTATTGGCATCAGAGTAATAAAACCATCTCTTATAGCCGCTAGATGGCGTTGCCTACCTACGACACTTGCAATTTCAGAGAATTTCTCTACAAATTTGCTAGATTTTTTTGTATCTTCCATAAAATATTTCTCCTTTAATATCGTATAAAACAGTATTGTACAAACAACAGTACTAAAAAACACAATGACAAAGACTGTCGTACAAACAAACATGTTCACAACTTTTGCTATATATTATTTTTATTTTTTCTAAACCATAAATAGTTTAAAACTCTTATTCTTTTAAAATAAACCTACCTAGATATGTAAATATCACACCCGCCAACCAAAGTAAAAAATTTTCAAATTTAATACTAATTTCCATCCAATACACCAAGCACATCATCTCTAAAATTATCTAAGTGTTGTGTTGCAAGTTGCGTCATAGTCAAATTGCGGTCGTCTATAAGTGCAGTCATATCCAATCCATATGACAACGACTCATACTCATCTACACTGTGAGTTTGATAAAATGTAGCATTAGCAACAAACCTACCTATAACCGCATTTCCATAATTCTTACCTCCTATTATTTGAGATTCAAACATACCAAACAATTTGCGTGCAAAGTCATGATCAAAACTAGTATCCATTGGTATCTTGTCAACATCATTTATCCAATCCAAAGCTCTCCATACTTCACACCCTATCAATTGTTTTGGGCGTTGATGCATTGGCAAGGATTTTAGTGCAGATATTACAATTTTGAATGTAGCTTGATGTGTTGGATGTTTGTCAAATATATTATGAGTATACAGTACTTGTGGTCCAATATCTATTATTGTCTTAGCAACCTGTTGTACTATATCTTGACTACATTCCTTGACAAGCTTAGATGATTGCATAAGCATTATCATATCGCTGTATTGCCCCAACTTGGCGGCATTTTTTTGCTCTTCAATACGCAATTCTATCATTTGCTCATCAGTTATGTTTGCATATTTGCCCCCCCTTGGACTACCACCACCATCAGTAATAACCACTGCACCCATACCCTTGTTTGGATTTTGCATGCAATTGGTAATTACCGAATAAGACATAAATTCTACATCATCAAAATGAGCTGCAATAACTAAGTCTGTAGTTGATTTTGTATTGTAAGAAAATTTTTTTATTTTATCTATCATTATTGTCAATTATAAAATTTTGTCTAAACTATATGCCTTGTACTCTATTCTACTTTGTTATCGTTATTTTGTTTAGTCCCCTAGGCTTGTCAGTATCTATGCCTTTAGCTTGAGATGTTGCATTAGACAATATTTGAGCTACAACTATATTATAAAAAGGAATACAAGCAGCATTACCTTGCGGGACTATTATGTCTGCTCCTTTATCCTTGTCACTTACTACAACAACCTTTGCCCCATCTTTGCGACATTTGTCTACCATACTATCAAGTTCTTTATCAAAAACTGTACCATTTACATAAGCCAACACAGTAGCATTGCCATCTACCATTGCATACGGACCATGTTGAAACTCAGCAGAAGAAAAAGCCATAGCCTTTATATAACAAGACTCATTGAGCTTGAGAGCTGTCTCTTTACCTATTCCAAAATCAAATCCACGAGAAACAACAAATAGGTCTTGTGTGTCCTTAAATACTCTTGCTCCAAATTCTGATATGGTTTTTGCATTAGCTATTACACTTTCAACTCCTTTTATCAATTCTGTAGGTATTTCTTGCAATTGCGGATTAGATGAAAGTTGCCTAACTATCAACATCAACAAATACATGCTAGCAGTAAATGTCTTGGTAGCGGCTACACTAGTCTCAAGTCCAGCATTGCAATCAAAAGAAAAGTCGGCAATCTTTGCTATTGGACTATCAACATTGTTGGTTATTGCAACAACTATACTTCCATCTTGCTTTGCCCTTTTTAAACATGACAATACATCTTCGGCTTTTCCACTTTGTGATACTCCTATAACCAAAGCATTGGCTAAAGAAACTTTTCCATCAAAGCATGTCACAATACTAGGATGCAAATCTTTGACAGGAAATTTTGAAAAAACCTCAGCAAGATACATAAAATAATCACAAGCATGCCCACTACTTCCTCTTGCTGTTGTGACAATATATTGTATATTGCGTGCTTTGACTTGTTTATCCAATTCCTTTAATTTGGATTGATTGTCATTCAACAACTTAGATAGCACTTTAGGTTGTTCTAAAATTTCTTTATAAAGTATAGTATCTTTATACATTTGTTTTCCCCTTGTTTTGTTGCAAACAAATTTTGGTCAATCGGTATTAGACAAATTGTGTAACTTCTTCTACAAATCAAATTGTGGCAAATATCTCTTGTGTACTTTGTACAATTCGTCAAATACTTTATTTGCCAACAAATCAGAGTCTATTAGTGGATTCAGGTTGAGTGCGGATACGGCAGTATTGCGATCACCCGTCTTTGCCGCTTTGATGGTCATGCGTTCAAAGGACTTCATTTGTTGAATCAAACCCGCTATTTCAGGCTTAAGTTTGCCTATATTGAGTGGAATTGGACCATTTGCAGTCACTACGCACGCTGCCTCTATCACGCAATCATTTGGCAAATCACTAATTGTCCCATTGTTGACTACATCTAAATATTGAATATCACCAGTATTATTGTATAAACTAGATACCAAATTGCAAGCAGCATCACTATACATAGCCCCACCCCTAAGTTCCAACTCCTTTGGCTTTATATTAAGATTGGGATCGCTATACAACTTAAACAAATCTTCTTCTACTTTTTTTACTACTTCACCCCTTACAGTATTGTTCTCAAAATCTTTAAGTTGCTTGTCAAGTTGCTCTCTAGTATGAAAATAATAATTGTGATAGCTACAAGGTATAGCCCCAAGTCCCTTGATAAGAGCAGGCGAAAAATCCATACCTGAAATATTTTTCATTGTAGTGTCTTCTTTTTTGTTGAGATAAATATCTATAAAGCGTCCCATAATACTAACGCCATCTAAAAAGACATCTGTAACAAATACAAAATGATTGCCACCTTGCAACTCTACCCTAACCCTATCCAATTTAACACCCAACAAGTCTGCATATTTTTTTTGTGTATGAATTGGCAAATTGCATAGCCCTATAGCCTTTTTAAATCCCGTATATCTTGTAATAGCTTCGGTAATCATGCCCGAAGGATTAGTAAAATTGAGCAACCATGCATCTGGACAAAGTTCTTGCATATCCTTGACTATATCAAAAATAACAGGTACAGTTCTAAAAGCCTTAAATATCCCACCTGCTCCATTGGTCTCTTGCCCAATCAATCCCAAAGAGTTGGGAATGCGTTCGTCCAATATACGAGCATCTATCTGCCCGACACGCAATTGAGTAGTCACAAAGTCAGCATTCTTCAATGTTTGACGCCTGTCAAGTGTAGGTACAATTTTTATATCCAAACCTGCCTTGTCTATCATGCGTTGACCAAGTTTGGCAACTATGTCCAATTTGTTTTTCCCCTCAGGAATATCAACAAGCCAAATTTCACTGACAGGCAGTTGCTTGTGTCTCAATATAAAACCTTCAATAAGCTCAGGAGTATAACTAGAACCGCCACCTATTGTTGCTATCTTTATGTGTTGCTTCTTTGACATTCAATATTTACCTCTTTGATTGTTATTTCTAAAATATAATTTTGTGGATATTTATCTACTTTTTCATTGCCAACTTTATAGCACCCCATACAGGTTCTTTAGCTGTCTCAACTACTTTTACATTTGGATAATTTATTTTCAACAACTCTTCAAGATTAGCTTTCAAGTGTTGTATCCCCTGTATTATTCCGCCACTCAAAACAATAGTAGTATCTTGACAATCCAAATAATGCAACAATATTTCTACTAGACTATACAACTCACCCGCAGCATCTACTATGATTTCTTCGCACACAATATCCCCATCATTTGCCCCCTTAGCAACCAACTTAGATAGTTGTGCAATATTAGATTTGTCATTGCCCCATTCACCATAAATACAATCTAGAGCTTGAGATAAGTCTTTTATCTTAAAATATTCTAATAAATATTTCACCAAAACAGTATCAATACCTCTACCATCATAAGCCTTAAATGCATACAACAACGCTTTTTTGCCTATATAATAACCAGAGCCACCATCATCTACAAAATGCCCCCAACCACCAGAACGCCAAATTTTGCCTTTTTTATCTACGCCAAACGCAATACTACCTGTACCCGAAATCAATACTATGCCTTGATTATCTTCTACCGCACTTGCCAATACCAACAAGCCATCATTGACTACTGTTGTTTTGCAAACAAAACCAAGTCCCCTTATTATCTCATGCATGCTATTGGTATAAGCTTCGGTATCTATACCTGCACTACCTATACAACAACCCAAACAATCTTTTTTGTCCAACTTATTGTTGTGATAAAACTCATCTATCAACTGTTGCAATGTATGTTGTACAGATTGTTTGGTATTAGATGCCAAATTAGTGCTCCCACCCAATACCAAATCAATCTTATTTGATTGTTCATCTACACAAAGCAACCTACACTGAGTGCCACCACCATCTATGCCAATATAATGTCTCATACTATGTCTCCATAACTACACAATTGCCAACCATTGTCCTTTAAAAATAACAACAACTCACTAGAAGTCAATACAGACAATTCTCGAGCCCTATTAGTATTGTATCTACTATTATCTAATAGATATGCATCTACATAGCTTGGGTGACACATAAGCTCCACAACTGACTTATCACAATGTTTTTTTAACAATATTTTTAAGTCATCCAATTTAGCACTCTCACCATAAAACTCATCACTAAAATATGTAGTCTTTCCCCTCAAACCTACATTGTACTTGTTTGCCAATTTTTGAGCAATATCTATTACTCCATCAAGCATATGAGTGTGATGATGACTATCAAGGTGAGTAAGTTTTAACCCTGTATCCAAAACTTTTTGTATTTGAGCTTCGTATTCTTTTTCAATCTCAATTAAATCCAATTTGTTATCTTTAGACTTTTGTTCAAACACATCAAGTTTTGCAAAATTGCCATTTTTATCAGTGATGTTGTTGTGACTGAGCAAACTTTTTCCACAAGTTAGTGTAAGATGTACGCCCACTTTTATGCCTGTTCTTTTTGCTATTTGTATAGCATGCTCAAATTGTGGAGCATTTGGCATAATAGTTGCCGATCTCACTACGCCATTGTCAAAAGTCTCCAATATCCCCAAATTGACACCTTTAGACAAACCAAAATCATCAGCATTAAAAATTATTTTCATGTTGCAAATCCTTTAAACAATCACTAAATCAATTGATTTTTTGCCAATCTTTCATGCAACTCTACAATCTCTGTTGCCAAATCTTTTGCCAATATTGCCGTCATTACATGGTCTTGAGCATGAACCATAAAAAGACTAACATCAATATTCTCGCCTCTAGCTGCCGATTGAATAAGTTCGGTCTGTGAATTGTGAATACCCGATATTGCCTCATTGGATTCTTTCAAAGCTTTGTGTGCTGCTTCAAAATCCCCATCTTTGGCATGATAGATAGCCTCCATTGCTAGACTTTTGCCATTACCCGCATCTACTATAAGATTCATGACTGTCATTATATCAACATCTTTTTTAGATTGGTCACTCATTGTATACTCCTTCAAAATTCATTCAAGTATCTACATAATGTTAGAGCTACAAGCCCGCTTCCTTGGACAGTTTTATTATTTGATTGAGAATAGCATCAGAATCCAATCTTCCATATTCCAACATACTCATAACACCAAACTTAACCCCACTGCCCGCCAATGCTGCCCTAAAAGATTTTTCTAGATACTTCACTTGTGGTCCCAACATCAATATTTGTGCCTGTTTCAAATCCTTTCTTGCTTCTGCTTCGCCAACTGCATAAATATTGATTTCTATATTTTTTTCAACGGCGGTCTTTTTGATTTTTTCTACCAACAAACTAGTAGACATACCTGCCGAACAAACAAACATTACTTTTAACATATTTATTCCTTAATGACACAATCAAGTGCGTGCCAACTACATACAAATTTTAAATCAACACAATCTTGCTATATGTTATATATATTTTGCATAACAATGTTGTATAACTACTTGTATAAACAAAGTACACAAGTACAGTACAATTGTACTATATATATATATATATATCAATAGTATATGACCACTATGTAACACCGTACACAAAACTATAACTATACCACATTTGTGTACACTGTACACAAAGTTGTTGTCAAACCCAATAATTTATTATATACTATATATAAATTTATTATTGTTGTGTTGATTTTGAGAGTGTACAATGAGTGGTTATTACAATAAAATACAAGCTATCAACCAAACAGCGTTATTCTTTTTTGACACCAAAAAAGAACCAAAAAGCTCTTGGGGAATCCCCCCCAAACCTAAGAACGCTTTAAGGTTGATTTTATTTAAGTGTTTAGTTTTTCCATTTTAACCTTCTCTATTTGTACACTCCTTTAATTTTATACAACTTTCAACCAACAACTAGACATATTATGGAGACATTCTTCATGGATTTTTATAAAAGTTTGGGTGACAAAAGACAGTCACTCAATGTCAACGAACAAAACATTCTCAATTATATACTAAAGAATGTCAACCAACTCAATCAGCTCAATGTTAGACAAATTGCCAAAGACAACTTTACTGTCCCCAATTCTATTATACGAGTTTGCAAAAAACTAGGTTACAACGGATATCTGCAATTTAGAGAAGTTTTGTTAAATTCTACTATTGCTCAAAAAACAGATATTCAAACAACACCACAAATACACAATCTCAATAGGACTGCTAGCATGATAAATCTAGAGACACTAAATATCACTACTAGATTGTTGCAAATTTGCAATTGCGTCAATGTGTTTGCCTTTGGATTATCTCGTTTTGTAGCCAACGAGTTTTTGAATAGACTTATGTTGATAGGGAAAGCGGGGCAGTTTTTTTATGATTTGGATATGGCTTGTGCTACTATTGAAAAATGTAAAGAAAATGAGATTGCTTTTTTGATTAGCCTATCTGGCGAATCACCCGAAATAATTCAAATTGCCAATCTAGCCAAACTAACTCCACTAACTACTATATCAATAACCAACTTGAGCAACAACACAATATCACGACTGACCAATCACAACTTTTATGCTATTGCCAACGAACTAAAATACAAAAATATGGATATTGCCAACCGCCTTGGATTGGCATATGTATGCAACACAATATTTGATGACTATATAGATAAGACCATATACAACAACAAAGACTATTAAAATCAATCTTTGTACCAAATCTAATTGGATTTAAGCAATACAATTGGATAGGAGTGTACAAATAAAATACATTAATATTGAAAATAACTAACACACTTAAATAAAATCAACCTTAAAGCGTTCTTGGGTTTGGGGGGATTCTCCAAATGCTTTTTGTGTTCTTTTTTAGCGTCAAAAAAGATTAAACTTGGTTTGTTGAAAGTTTGTTTCCTGTTGTCACCTCTCGTTGCAACACTCTCAAGTAGATAAATTTCCCTATACCCCAACATTTGACAAAGAACCTTAAATATACAATTATAAACTATCAACAAGGATAACATATCAATACAAAAAACACGACAGTCCCAATATTATGGTACTGTCGTGTTTGTATTTAATAAATATAACTAATTATTGTTACAAAACCAAACTGTCTTTAGCTATATGCACAATATTGATTGCGTTGGCATTGTTGTTGTCAAATGTTTTTGCTATAGACAATGCTTGATTGACTGTAGCCGAAGCTTCGGCTTGTCTAAATGCACCTGCTACCCCAAATATAGAAACCACTATTATTACCAAACATATAGCTACAATAGCAAAGAAAATTACAAGCTTTTTAGTATTGTACTGTTTTTCTACACCATCTTGTCTTTGAGTTGAAATAGGTCTTTCAAAATTGTATGGGTATGGGTTTGGTCTTTGTACTTGTTGATACGAAGCATGAGAGGGCATATCCAAACTAAAATCTTTTTTATCTCTCTTATTCTTTTGTCTAGCAGGTCTTACAGTCTCTTTTATTGTTTGAGACATTGTATCACGCATTTGCAACTGATTGTTGTTTTGCAAATTTTGTTTGCTTGTATCAATATGTTGGGGTTCATTTTCCAACCTTTGTTTTTGTTTTGATATATATGTTCGTCCCGCAACCTTATTGCGATTAAAATCCAAATTGCTACTACCCATAGCTTGTCTTGTACCAAATCCCGCACTATTAGGATTTTGGTTGATATTGGCTAATTGCTTGTTATCAACGGCAATATTGGTATTGGCTTGTGGGGTAGAAATATTTAGCGAACTAGCACCAAAGGCTTGTTTAGAATTTCCCGTATTGTCTGGACTAGGCATAGATCTATTTTTAAAGGCATCAGGCACAGCTTTTGGGATTGGGTATTGTCCAACAGGCATAGCATTGCCACCTGTCGCATTTATTGATGCTCTTGGGTCTATGCCAGGGGCATTGGTTGGGGCAACCACTTTGTCCATCCTATTAAATTCGTCTTGTGCTTGCATAAAACCCGTTGAGTTTTCTAATGTATTGTTCATAAATTGTTTCCTTAATTATTTTAATCCCAACCAATATTTTGGATATACATTCAAGATTATTGAGATACTACAATTTTAAAATATATTCAACAAATTCAAACTATGTTTGTGCTATGCTCCAATTCCAATTTCGTCTGTACTAAATTGTGGCAATGCCCATTTGTTTTTACCTGTGATGACACTTAGCATCATTATTGAAAGTGTGGGCAACATTCCCAAAAACTCCATCTGTGCATTCATTTTATCAAACACAACGATTGCTACAAAACTCACTATTGCACTAGCTAATATTATCAACAAAAATACTTTGTGATGCTTGTACTCACTTGCAGACAAAACAAACAAACCAAATACAGCTCCTACAAAGAAAACCCCAAACAATTGAGCAGATATCAAATGTACATAATTGGCAATAGATTGTTGCCCTTGCTCGTACACAAAGCTCAATACAATTACACACACACTAGCGACCGACATCAAAAACATCAAATATCTCTTGATACTAGGTTTGATACTACCTTTGACAAAGGCACTGTCAGGTACAGTATTTTGTGCAATTTTTCTGTAGCCAATCAACACCCCCAAGCCTGTGCATATACCCCATGCCGCAAACCAAATTGGGTTTTCGTATCCCATATTGCTAAACGACCTTTCGTATATATCGTACTCTGGCATCGCAATTGCCGCTAGTGGAACAAATATCCCAAACCCTAGCAAGCTCACAATCAATACCTTGCTTTGCAGTACTTTGTCTATCACTCGGCACGCTCTTTTCATTTTGCTTATTTGTCCTTTCACTCGTCTTGCTCCTTCGTATTTGATTATTTGGGTCATTCCCAATTTTCTTTTTTATATAGTTGTTATTATATTCCTTTATTGGCTATTGCGTGTGTGTTGAATATTGTTTTGTTGCATTTTGCAAAATATCTTCAACCGATAACATTGCACTACAACTGTATCTACTCATCTAATTTAACATACAAATACCACTTGGGTCAAGACAATTGCAACAATTGATATTTGGTATTTTATGTCATTTATAGCAAATTCAATTATAATTTTTTTGCTAATTATTTGTACATTTTTTATACATATAAAATTAATTTGCAATACATATTTTATTTACTTATAGTCAATACATTTTTTAACTTTGCAAGGGGATTTTGTGACTATACTTTGGTACAAAATCATATTGCTGTTGAGATATGTACAACAACAACCACTCCAAATGAGAGAGTGGTTGTTGTCTCGCTACTAGTGAGTGTGAATATCACAACTCAATTAATCAACTTTTAAATACTAAGCAATGTTTGATATTACTTCAAGCATGTGATTTATCAATGTTTTTTGATTTTGGTTTGTAGTAATAGAACCACCAGTTTGTTCAAGCAACTCAACCAAAGGATTTAAAGCATCTACATCACTTTCTAATTTACTTATTATCGCTCTAGCTATTAGATCAAAGTAATTTACAGAAATATTTTTAATAGCAGCAAAGATTCCGTTATAATCACTTGAATTAATAGTACCAGCATTTAACTCTTTAATAAGATCTGTCAAATTGAAATCAGTTGTTCCAATAGTAACTTGTTCGGCACTAATATCTAATTTCTTCAAATCTATCAAAGAAGCTATTATCATTGCATCAAAGTACGCCTTCGCTTGGTCTACATTGTCATTGAAAGTAAACTTGCCATTAGCATCAAACAAACCTTCCACAGCATTATTTGCGTCGTATTCTTTAGCAAATCTATCCTTAAACTCTTGCACCAATGCGTTGGTATTTTTTACAGTGATTTCAAGCTCTTTTGAGTATACTTTATTAACAGCTATTGCACTTATGTGTACATCACCAGCTTGCTTTGTAGTAACAACACCATTATCATTAACTGTTGCAAATGATTCGTCGTGTGAAATCCACTCAAACTTATTATCCTTTGTATGGTCACCAACTGTTGGAACATCAGAACTAAATCCTATAGCATAAAGTTGCAATGTACCATCAATACCAATCTCAACGCCTTTACTATTTTCAGGGACATAACCTTGAGTTGGAGTTGAACTGTTTGCTTCGTTGTAATACTCATCATAATCTTTTTTAGTCACTATTATAAGTGATTTCACTTCAGATTGTGCTTTAGTATTAACAATTATAAATTGAACTTTCTTAGTACTATCATGAGCTAGTGCCGCAGTTATAATAGCATTACCTTCTATATCACCAGCATAAACATCTATTTTTGGTGTTGTGCCATCAGCAATACCATTTTGATCTGTGTTGCTTTGACCAAAGTTGACTATACTTCTATCATTTGTAGACCAAACAATTTCTGTATTTTTAGCCGCATTTGTCATTTCTTCGTCTACACTTCCGTCAGTATTCTTAACCAAAGCTTTAACTTCTAATCCTATTGATACTCCAGCTTGAATATCAATCTTGTCTATACTTGGAGTTACCTTTTCTATATCGTTAGCCAATGGAGCAGGCAATACAGTTACAGTATGTTGTCTAGTAACTGTGCTTGGAGCATAGTAGTCAGCAGGGATATTTATTTTACCACCATTTGCCATACTAGCCTCTTCAAGTATTCTAGCAACATCACTATTTGTATGAGTTACATCAAAAGTATATTGTACACCACTTGCAGTGATAGTATATGCCCCTTGTGTCTCAATTTTAATAGAGACATTACCATCTTTATCTTTGTTTTGGATAAGTTTTAAATTATTATTGTTAGCATCTCCAGCAACATCAATGTCAGCTACTACCTTATTGTCTACTACTGTAGCTTCGTCATCACTGTAGAATGTTGGGTTGATTGCTGTTTCAACGCCTGCTCTAACTTGAGACTTTGTATCAACAGTAATAGCTCTAGCGTCAGGAGTATCCAATACGATTACTCTTGTCCAGAACCTAATTTTTTCGTTTCCACTTACAACAATTTGTACTTTATTATCGTCGTTTACACCCCAAGTATCATCATCACTAGCGTCCAAATCATTGTTGGTAGCTTGAAGACCATAAACAGCCCCAAACTCAGGTCCAACTCTAAAGAACTTAGGCATAGCAGACTCAAATTTTATAGCACCATTTGCATTAAGAACATTTCCATCTTTGTCATATGCCTTAACATCTATTTGAGCTACACCATTCTTAGCAACAACAATATCTCTTTGTGCATCAATTTTAACAATATCAGCAACATTACCTTTGCCTATAGTGATTTTGATTGTAGCAGGTGCACCTTCATAAATAAAGTGATCTTCTTCAAATGGAGTTGCTGTAATAGTAGCTGTTTCACCAAAGTTTCCTACAGCTCTAAGTTTTATTTTGTCACCCTTGTCAGTGATATCATCTTCGCCATTAGCAAGTTGAACAATTGTCCAATCAGATGTCATCCATCTTACTTTTTGCTTAGCTGACGCTGGCAATATACTAGCATCAAGTTCAAAGATTTGACCACCAATAACTTCCAACTCTGCACCTTGATTAATAACAATACTCTCAGCATCCAATCTTTTGCTAACGCTAATAGTAATTCTGTCAATAATCTCACCTACTCTTACACCAAAAGTAACATTTCCCTCTTTAACCGCCTTGATGTACATTGTAGCGTACATTGAGTCAGTTTCACCAGTACCTGATGGTGGTGTAGTAGCTTCTTCGTCAGTACCCCATGTTGCCACCCCTTCAGCAGCATCTGATACATATACCCAATGTGCAACTTGTTGTGCATTGCTTGGAGTCACTTGCACACTAAGCTTGATGATTTCACCAACTGTAGTTTCTGTTTTGCCCAATATCTTCAATGCAGTTGCAGGAACATCAGCAACAAAAACATCAACAGTCTTTGTAATATTTCCTACAGAAACTTGAAGTATAGCAGCACCTTCATTCAAACCAGTAACTTCTACCTTAGTACCATCAATCTTGTTAATCTTGATAATATCACCTGGAGTAAGAATTTTCCAACTCAAGTTGACATTTGTTAGACCACTAGGTTCTATAGTAGGCTCTATAGTGATTGTATTTCCTGTTGCTATATTGTATTGTTTTTCCAACACAACATCAGACACTTCACCCTCACCATACACTGTGATTTTTAGAGATGCAAGCTCGTTAGTTTCGCTTATACGAGCAACCAATGTTGCCTCACCAGGAGTAATAGCAGTAACAAAACCTTCTTCTACTTTGATTGCATTGCCATTTTCAACAGTCCAAAATAGTTCTGGAGTGCCAAATGACTCATCAAATATAGCCTTATAAAGGTAAGTTTCACCAACTTTTAGCGAAGAAGGACCATCCATTTCTCCACTACGATTGGAGTGAGCAGATGTCACTCTAATATCTTTAACAGTTGATACCCCTTGATAAGTAGCCTTGACTTTGGCAAATGTGTCACTTCCGTTGTACTCTACAGCAGTCAACACCCCATTGTTGTTTACTGTAGCGTAGTTGTTGAGTGCTTGCCATGTCACCTCACTAGCTTCAACTTCTTTGGTTATTTTGCTAGCACTTACAGCTTCAAAACTTAGCTGCAATGTTTCACCTTCTTGCACATAACTTCTAGATTTGATATTAGCTTGTACTATAGGTGCTCCACCATTGCCCAATGTAGAAAGCGCAACAATTAGACCACCAATTAGTATTGTAGCCAACAATACCCCCGAAATTATGAAGGCAAACAATCGTTTGTTTGTATTGTTTCTCAAAAGAAAAACCCTCCTTATTTGTTGTAAAAAATATGTGTTATACAATTCTATACAAGACACACTCTAGAGACAACTCTAGTATGCAACCGCATGCCCTACATATGACAATATAGTATCATATATATGCTTTTGTGTCAACCAAAAATTTCCACACTACAAATATAGTGAATAACAATATTTGTAAACTCTTATATATTTAGTTAATAATTTAACATAATTTATTAACACATATTGCCAAAAAATACAAAAATCATTTGTAGTTTATTGTAAAAAACTAACAAATGATTTTTATTGTATTTAAACTTTGTTTTTATTTAAGATTATTTTTCCATTACAATAAAGGATATATTTACTTCGGTAGGCTTGCTTTGAGCAATCAAATCACCATGTGAGTTGTACAACCTTGCAGTAACACTCAATCGTACAAATCTCTCAGCACCCCAATCTGTGTCAACTCCATTTGTTGGTTTCTTGATAGTAAAGTTGTATATATTTTCATCAATACCCGCAGGACCAGAACCACTGTACCACCAATCAAAATAATAAGAAACACCACTCAACCTATCTACCTTCGCTTCCCATGTATACTCTTGTCCATATACAACCACATATCTACCATACTCATCTTGTTGTTGCAACCCAACAGTATCCACAACAACACCAGTAGGAGAATCCAAATCTTTCATTTTTACAACATATACTTTGGCAACAACTGACACATGGTCTCTACCCAATTCATCTTTTTGTTGATAAACTTTAATGCCGTTGTCGGCAATTATATATGTCCTAACATCTATTCTAAAAGTACGAAAATTAAGTCCATCATCTGTAGGTGTAGTTTCTTCATAAAACCAAGTAGAATCTGGATTTTCAACCCAAATATAAGAAGCATTTCCATAAATACCTGTCCTATACTCAACATATACCCCATTTGGCAATTGGCTATGAATAGCTTTCAAAGTAAATTCTTGATTGACATATGCTTTTATTTCAATAGTTTCACTAGGAATTACATTTTGATTTTCTTCTATTACACCACCATCAACCCATTGCATTTTTACGCTACTTGCTGGCTTTGGAGAATCCGGAAGAGTTGGATCATCTGGATACACTCTCAATGTTTGTTGTGATACAACTGTATGCTCAATACCTTCTTTATTTACAACAGTGCTTGCTTGTATACCAAATTTGTATTCTGCTGGAGGTGTATTTGTATCACTTACTGAGATTATTGCCTCTCCAGTTGTTTTGTCTACATCAAGCCCAATACCCGCATGAACTTCTCCTCCATTTACACCCACAAGTTTCCAATTCCATTCAACTTCTACTTGTGTTTGTGGCAATAGATGTGCCGATATCCTTTGTGGTGCTTTGTACCAAACATCAGGACTAATTGGATCAAACTGTACACCAAATACAGATACTCTTGCAGTAGCTGATGCCCAATTGCTTGCAGGTTCGTTGTCAGTTGCCACCGTTCTAACTTGAGCTACTACCTTACCTTCTGCAAATGTACTTGTATCAATAGTGTATTCTTGACTTGTATTACCCGATACAACACTGTCATTCAACAACCATTGAATTTCGTATTTACTATCTTCTATCTTATCAAACTCTAGTTGTATCTTAGCATTGTCGGCAACATTGGCAGGTACCCAAATATTGTCACCCTTTTGATTGTTAAAAACAAGATTGACATTTTGAGGTGCATTCTTATCTACAATAGATATATTGGCTGTAGCCGTCAACTCATCTGTAGATTTTTCACCCGAAACAAATTTTGAGTGTACACTTATCTTAAACTTACCAAAAGTACTTGTATCTACTTTATAAGTTGCATTTGTCTCACTGTCTATATTTGTTTCGTCTTTAGTCCAACGCCTAACTAATGTCCAACCATCATTGCCATTTTCAGGTACACCCGCTGTCAAAGTCAACTCTGTCCCTTGCACAACAGTGACATTAATGTTTTGAGCTGTGCCATCATTACTACCCGTACTAGCCGTTATAGTGGCACCATGAATAGAGTTTGGATTCTCGTCTTCGTTTGGATCTGATGGATTGCAAGCAACAAAAAACGCTGCCAACAATAGCATAGTCAAAACAAAAGACACTCCTTTGAGAGTTTTTACCATTATAATAATTCTCCTTATAGTATTCTATATACTAATTATAGCATATAAAAATATATTAGTAAACTATATTTTGTCACATTTTGTCAAACAAATACTATATTTATATTAATTTTATGTTGTATATTTTGACATAATTGACAATATTTGCTTGTTTTTTCCAAGTTTTGGCAATGTTTTTATGTATATATGCAATATATATGTACAAAAAGTAATTAATAGACTATGATTGGAATAAATTGACAATTGTATACAACAAAAAAACACAGTAGTGATATCCCCCACTACCGTGCTTTTGAATATAGTATCAAAAACTATACTTCTTGGTTTGGCAAAATTGTCATTGGATCTATCAATTTGCCTGCTTGCTTGACTTCTAGATACAACTGATTGTTGAAGTGAGCATACTTGCTCATATGGTCACTAGTCTGCCCTATCACATCACCTGCTTTGATTTTTTGACCTACTTCAACTGCTGGATTTTCTGCCAAACTCATATATGTGCTAACTATGCCATCACCATGGTCTATCTTGACTACAACCCCTTCAAGTTGTGTATCCTGAACATCTACAACTTGTCCATCACTCACAGAATGAACATCAATATCTTCTTTGACAGAAAATATAGTACCATTGACTGTTCGCCACTCATTTAGAGTTGGATTGTAAATCAATCTATCAAGACTTGCATCTTGAGCTATCTCATACTCGGTAAGTGGCATAACATAAGTTGGGGCAGGTGGTGGTGGCGTAACCGTTTGTTGGTCATCATTGCCCCTATTGAGCAATATAGTCATGGTTACTACCGCACCCAAAACGACTAAGGTAGATACCATTACAACCTTGTACAAGTTTCTAGCAAAAAAATTGCCTTGCTTGCTTTGGCTGCTACTGCGTACTGTCTTCATAAAAAAACCTCACTTTGTTTATTTGTGAGGATTATTGTCTTTAGATTTTATTTTTATACATGTTTAAAAAAACTTTTTTATAAGTCTATATAATTTAAAATATTTTTGTTATTTGCATTACTATACAAAATTTGATATCCACAAAAAAGTAGTGTATAAACAGAGTACAAAATTAAAATCAACCTTAAAGAGTTCGGCGGTTTGAATTCGCAACCCCCCAAGAGCTTTTTTATTCTTTTTTGGAATCAAAAAAGAATAACGCTAGTTTTGTTGTTTGATAGCAAAGTCAAAATATGCTCATGCATGTGATGAGTATTATCTCCAAACTTTTCGTACAATCCATTAAAGATAAGTAGGAACGCATAACACAACATGATTAGCAATACAACAATACGCAATACAATAAATACCTTTTTTGCAACATCATTTTTGCTAAACAGCGGCTTTGATGATACTCCCACAACAATCAAAACACTGTGCCCAATAATATATAAAGCAAGCATTGCTACACCCAATACAATATTAGACGAGATTTGTGCAAACGCAAAAAATGCCAACAGAATCGGTATATTGCTAGGAAAAACAAATATAGCTCCCACAAAACCATTTATTAACATTCTTGATTTGGTTGTTGTAGCGTGATTGTATAGTCGCAATTGCGAATGTTTTTTGTTAAAAAACAAAACCCAACCAATAGAAACAATCAACAAAACTCCCAACAAAACATGCATCAACCATGAAACATTGCTAAGAGCAGCACCCAACAAACCAACAAGCAAAGAGGCTAAAGCAAAAAAAACAACACCACCAACAACAAATAGCATACTATTGCCAAATCTCTTGTTCTTAGTATCACCATCAACACAATGCATAGCCACGCCCGCATGTGCTAGACAACAAGGCGTAAACGACATCAATATACCAAGCAGTGGAGCAAGCAACAAACCTAGCCAAATATTCTCACAAAAATCTCCAATCAAATTGACAATAAAGTTTTCTATAATATGTAGTGGCATAAAATTACTCCCACACATTATACTAATCAAAAAGATTATTTATGCTATTGTCAAAAATAATTTTGTTGAAAATCAACTATATAATCAACATTCATTGGGTATTGCAATACTGTTTGAAACTTTAGTTTAAAATTTTTGTATAACTTTTGATGCCAATGCCAACACATGCTCATGAACATGCCCTGTGTGATCACCAAATTGTTCGTACAATCCCTCAAATATAAGCAATCCCGCATAAAACAACATTACTATCAATACAACATTGCGTAATACCGTCAAAACCTTTTTGCTAATACCATTACTCTTAAATAGTGACTTAGAAGAGACCCCCGCAATAACAGGCAATATATTGTGTCCTATAATGTACAACGCTATCATTGATGTACCCGCCACATAATTGCCCGAACTTTGTGCAAATGCCAAAAATGCCAAAATAACAGGTATACTACAAGGGAACGAAAACACAGCACCCGCAAAACCATTGGCTATCATTCTTGCTTTAGTTGTGGCTATTGCCGTATGGTCATGTGCATGCACACTGCATTCACAATCTACGGGTTGTGCCACATTGATTGTATTTGACTTTTTATCCAAAGAACCAACCAAAACAGCGGTATCTTGTTCTACGCTCAAACTGTGTGAGTGCTTATGTTTTTTGTTAAAAAACATTGCCCATACAATTACAACTATCAAAACAGTACCCAACAACACATGAAAAACCCATTCAATATCTGCCATAACAGCACCCAAAGTCCAAACCAACAACGCAACTATAGCAAAAACAATTACACCACCCAAAGCAAAAAACATACTATTGGATAATCTTTTGCCCTTAGTATCGCCCTGAACACAGTGCATAGCAATACCCGCATGTGCTAGACAACAAGGAGTGAAAGACATCAATATACCAAGAACGGGAGCAAGCAACAACCCAACCCAAATATTCTCACCAAAATATGTAATGAGATTTGTAATAAAATTTTCTATACCATGCAATGACATTATAGCCTCCATATAATTTTGTTGATAAAAATACAACCAACATTGTATATCTAAAAAATGGGAAATACACATCAACAGAATACTGTACATTATATGATAAATTACAAAAAATGTCAAGTATTTTTGCTAAGTTTGGGTGATATGTTTGCTAAATTAGGGTGATTTTTATAATAAAAAGAAAGAGCTTACTATGCTCTTTCTTTGTTTAAATATATAATACAACCCTCAATTGAAATGTCTGCTAATAATAAAAATCAAACAATATTTGCCATAGTGCTAAAATCTTCAACCTTCAAGCTTGCACCACCAACCAACAATCCATCTAAGTCAGGTTGACTTAGCAATTCTTGTGCATTAGCTGCCGTTGCACTACCGCCATAAAGAAGATGCATTTTGTCAGCTATATCGCCATACAAATTGTTGAGTTGCTTACGGATATGTTTCAACATTTCTTGAGCGTCATTAGCACTTGCAGTGACACCCGTACCTATCGCCCATATTGGCTCATACGCCACTATGGTATTTTGTGCTTGCTCAGGTGTTATGTCTTTAAGAGCTTGTTTGATTTGATTGGTTACGATGTCTTGAGCATTGCCTGATTGTCGTTCTTGCAATGTTTCACCTACACATACTACGGGAATAATGTTGTGTCTATGTGCAGCTACTGTCCTTTGATTGACTGTAGTATCAGTTTCACCAAAATATTGGCGTCTTTCACTATGACCAATCAGAGCATATGACACAGACAACTCTTTTAGCATTGCCCCACTAATCTCCCCTGTATACGCCCCACTGTCTTGCCAAGATATATTTTGAGCTCCCAAATTTGCTTTTGTCCCTTTAAGCAATTTGCTTGCAATATCCAAATTGGTAAACGGAACACAAAATACAACTACCGAACTACTCTGTTTTATTTTTGGCAAGATTTCTTGCAAAAATGACTCTGTTTGGCTTGGGGTCTTGTTCATTTTCCAATTGCCTATTATTATTTTGTTTCTCATATTTATTCCTTTATATAGTTTACAAAAATTCAACATTTCTACAAGATATTGTATATTGATAACAACAATACCAAAATACTAGTTTGTTCGTACAGGCAATACCAAATAAGACACATCATCATCACTACTAGGCTTTACCGTGGTTGGCGTAGTGTTGGATATGAACTCTACAACAATGTTTTGAGTATTTAGTACTCTCAAAAGTTGTACAAAGTACACAGCGTTGAAAGCAATAGAAATACTAGGACCTTCTTGATTGACGACAAGATTTTCACTCACCGCTCCAACTTGAGAATTGGATACTATCTCTAACTTGTTTTCAGCTATATTAAATTTGACTAGATTAGTTCTTTCCTTGCTTGAAACCAAGCTTGCTCTCTCTAAAGCATCTTGAAAGCTCTCTCTAGATATAGTAGTTGTAGTAACTATATTGGTAGGCATAATTTGTCTATAGTTGACAAAATCACCTACTAACAATCTTGAAATCACTTGAGTATGATCCAAATCTAGCTTTATATGATTTTTTTGAAACTGAATTGTACAAAACTCTGTTGTATCTTCTAGCAATCTTGTCATCTCTAACAAGCTTCTTCTTGGCACAACAGCAGTCATCTTTGCTGTAGTCTTCTCTATAGGTTTAGTACACTTTGCCAAACGATATCCATCCAACGAAACCGCCGATATACTAAAATCTTCTACTTCTAACAATACCCCTTTAAGAATAGGTCTACTGTCATCCATGCTACAACAAAACTCAACCTTGCTTATCAAATCCTTAAATTCGCTACTTATCAATACGACTTGTTGAGGATTGTCAACTCTATCTACTTCTGGAAATTCGTCAGCAGACATGCAAGCAATCTCACTTTGATTGTCGCCATATTTGATAACCATGCGTAAGTTGGCGTTGACACTTATCTCAATAGATGGATGATTCAATCTTTTGACAAAATCGCAAAACAACTTGCCCGGAACTACAACTTGTCCATCTATAAGAGTATTGGCTGTTATTCTTTTTTGGATAGACAACTCTTGGTCTGTAGCTATAAACTCTACAAATCCATTCTTAGCTACTACCTTGATACCTTCCATAATTGGCATCAATCCTCTTTGATTGGTAGCTCTCAAAACTTTGCTTGCCGCATCGGCTAAATCTACACCGCCACAAATAAACTTCATATTGTGGATTATACAACAATCTTTATTGATTGTCAATAAGTTGTGTTGTATTGTACAAGCTGTTATTACAATAAAATACAAACAATCAACAAAACAAGCGTTATTATTTTTTGACGCCAAAAAAGCTCTTGTTTTGGTCTACTCCCCTCAAACCCCTGAACGCTTTAATGTTGTTTTTATTTATATTGTTACTTCAATATTAATGTACTTTATTTGTACACTACTTTGCACAATTGCAAGACTACAACCCACTATCTTCCAAGTCTTGCAATGCCTTTTGCAAAGCTTGTTTGTCTTGCTCTACTATCTCAGGTGGAGGTGTACCAAATACATCTTGCGGATTGGGTATTTTTATATTATTTATAGTAGAGTTGCCTTTGCTTTGTTTGTTTTGACTATTTGCGACTTTGGGAGGAATATATCCATTGGGAGTGTAATCTCTAAATGATGTGGTCTTTCCTTCCCAAATCAATTCAATCTTTCCTGTACTGCCATTTCTGTGTTTTGCTATATGCAACTCCACTTTGTTGCGTGTTTGCAAGTCTACAGTCTCGTCATTGGCGTCATGCTTACGATGTATAAATATAATTATATCCGCATCTTGCTCTATAGCTCCACTCTCTCTCAAATCAGACATTTGTGGGGTCTTGTCCGTGCGTTTTTCTATGTCTCTAGACATTTGACTAAGCAAAAGAATGGGTACATCCAACTCTTTTGCAGCTATCTTGAGAGTTCTTGTAATTTCGCTTATCTCTTGTTGGCGTGACTCTGTGCGTTTGCCACTAGACATAAGTTGCAAATAATCTATCATTACCAAATCTAGTCCACTCTCTCGTTTCAATCGTCTACACTTAGATAGTATTTCTACAGGAGTTGTAAGACTACTGTCATCTATAAATATTCTGGTCTCATCTAGACGACTTTTGGCATAAAACAAATCTTTCCAATCTTTAGAATCAGTGATATCCCCACTGTTGACTTTGTGCATATCTACACCCGCTACACTACACAACATACGCTTGGCAAGTTGCACAGAAGGCATTTCTAGACTAAATACCGCACATTTGAATGGATTGTTGCTGCCACTATCTGTCTTGCGAGAATTGGACATTGCTGCGTGTGTAATAAGATTCATGCCAATACTAGTCTTGCCTTGTCCCGGTCTTGCGGCAATCAAAATCAGATCAGATCTTTGCAATCCGCCCAAAAGATGATTTAGTTGCTTGTACGGTGTTGGAACTCCTCTCAAAGCTTTTGGGTCTTGTGAAAGTTTTTCTATCTGGTTGATTGCATCCATTAGCCCTATTTGCAATGGCAATAGACTAGACTTATCATTTTTTTCACTCAATCCGTATATAGCGGTCTCAGCCATTTGCAAAGCATTTTCGGTAGGGTCACCTGCAAAACAATGTTCTGTAATACGATTGCATTCGTCTATAAGTCTACGCAAATTACCATTTTTGACAACTATATCTTTATAATACTTAAAACTACTACTACTAGGAACTATATCCATAAGAGTAGATACTACCGCAACTCCACCCGCTCTTTCTACCATACCATCAACATTCAACTGTTGCATAATTGTGACAATATCTATTGGTTGATCTTTTAGCGACAAACTTACCATGGCCTCAAACACACATCTATAGGCAGGACTTGCAAAATCACTTGGTTGCAATCCGTCACCAATCAATAGTGCGGGTTGATTGTCTAGCATGATACAACCCAATACGGCTTTTTCAGCTTCATAATTTTGTGGGGGTTGTCTCATTTTGACATTTGGATGTTCTTGTATCTTTTTTGTTTGCTTTTTATCCATTGTATTTATTTTTTAAAATTATCATATTTGATTGTTTATATACCCAATTTCTGCCAATACTATCAAGCATTCCTTTTCTGCATCAACATCTTTCCAATATACTACAAATCTCACTTTTGATGTTGATATACTATATCCTTGGTTCTCATATTTTTGCATTTCTTCTCTGTACGCTTTAGAAAAGATTGCAACAGGACTATTGTGATAATACAGTCCATCTGGTCTAGATTGAAGAACATAGCCTGCTTTTAGTTGTTTTATAGTATTTTGAAAACCGTGTGATTTTGACAAAAATATTTGCTTGTGTCCCACACTACTAGCAACAAATTTTGGCTTATCATATCTAGTATTGTCTATATATTTTTGACAATTGCTTGCTGTGATATTGTCAAATGTACTGCCAACATAGTGTATACTAAGATTGTTTTTTGCTCTAGTTATGCCTACATACAATTCTCTTTCGGCTTGTCCTTTGTCTTTATTGCTTGTGGTATTAAAATAGCTACAACCAATATATACATTATCAAATTCCTTACCCTTTGTCTTGTGTATGGTAGACACTGTTATACAGTCTTTTATATTCAAAAAGTCTTCTAACTTACTTTCTTCTAAAAATAACCCAAAGTCAACTTTGTATTTTGTCTTTGGATACAAAGCTTCAAAATCACTTATTAGTTTTAGTGTATCATCCAAATTGTCACTACTTGCAAATTGTTGTTTGAGTTTAGCTATTGCATTTTTCCAAATATCTATATCAATACTAAACGAATCACCTTTGTTGATTATATCATAAAAATATCTAATTTCACAAAGATCTAAAAGCTTAAATCCATCATTGGACTGTATCAACCTAGCAGCAATACTACGGTGATTTAGCTCCCCTACTATGTTTTGTGCCATTTGATTGGTCTGTACCATCAAACATGTAGTCCCGCTATATCCATCAGCAATGCAATTTTCAATTAGTGGCGTACTAAACTGTGTACTGACATGTTTTGTCAGTTTTATATTTCCTATTGTCTTTTTTATTGCTTTGAGTGGGTTTGTTTTCAGTCTATTTGTGATATTGGCTTTTGCATAGTTTTTTGCAAACTCTACGATATTGCTTGCACTACGATAGTTGTCTAGCAATTCGTACATCTTTCCTTCTTCTGCTTTAGCTATTCTTGCCAAATACTCCGAACTACTATATCTAAACTGATATATATTTTGGTCATCATCACCCACTGCAATGATTTTTAAACCATCATTAATTTTTATAAGTTGACTCACCAAATCAAATTCATCCTTACTCATGTCTTGAGCTTCGTCTATAACCAATATTGATTTTAGCAACTTAGACTTGTCTGCACTATCTATTTCATCTTTAGCTATCTTGTCTGCCTTGTCTATAGCATCTTTTATTATAGTTTCATTTTCACCCTCGCTACCAACCTTGCCCAATATATCAAAACAATACCCGTGAAAAGTTTTTATTGTAACGAACAACCCTGCATTGCCAATAAGTTTTATCAACCTAGTTTTGAACTCATTGGCGGCCGCTCTACTAAAAGTAAGCATAAGTATTTGTTCATGTTTTATATCTTCTTGAAAATATACCGACGCAATCTTGTGTACAAGCAACATTGTTTTGCCACTACCTGGACCTGCTATAACAGAAATGTACTTTGATTGTGTATCATCTGTGATTTGAGCTTGTGGGATAGAAAGCTTGTTAAAAATAGCATTGTACTTTTTGGGGGTCATATTGCGTTTCAGCTCTATACTTCTACCCCTAAAGTACTTTTGTTTAAACATATCCTTGCTTATGTTGAAATAGTCTTGTATAAATGCACTTGCTATGTTTGGGGACTTGGCAAGATTGTCTAGATACTCCCCTATTATATGAACTTTTTCTTTGCAGTTTTCATAATAATTTTCTAGTGTTTTATAATGTTCTTTAGTATATTTCTTAGTATTTTCTGCTATCTTTTGGATAATCATCTTGTTGTATATTACCAAAAAACCACCTTCTGTATCTATGCAATTTATTCTTTTGAGCCAAAGTAGAGAGTCTTCAACTTCGTCAGCACTTATAACTTTGCCAAACATTGTATTTTTGTGGTTGTACTTATCTCTAAGTTCTAATACACTAAAGTTGACTTTTGTGTCATTTTCGTCTATAGAGTCCTTTGACAACTTTTCATACAAATAAGAAATAATAAATCTAGATATGTCATGTCGTATCTTACCCTTGTTTATCATCTCATCATAAGTGATGTACAATTTTAATATGTTTGTATTTTGGTCAAACTGCTTTGTTCGTTTTATAATTCGTTTTGTGCTTAAAAAATTCAATGTCTTGTTTATATGTGCAATACTACTGTCTTTTACATCTTTTAGCATTTCGGTATTGATTTTTTTTATATTTACAACAGTACCTTTTTCCAAATTTTTGTCTTCAAAATATTTGTACAAAAACTCTTCTGTAGCAACAAAGACATCAAATGTCTTTTTAGCTTCCCTACCTTTGTCCTTATTCAATCTTGCATACAAATCTTTGTCATCAGCGAGTACTCCACATTCTCTCAATTTCTCTATAGCTTTCAATACTTTTTGCGTTGTAAGTTGTTCTCTATCTGCTATGTGGTCTACTTGTTGATTGTTATCATCTACATCTTTTTTGCCTTTAGCTCTAGTCTTTAACAATCTTGCTACCACTTTTACTGCTTCTTCTTTTTGTTGATCGTTATCAAAACAATTGCATTTGCCAATTTTTTTTCTACACTCTATGACACTGTCAACAAGGAGACTGTTGGCAAACACTCTTGGCATGTTTTCCTTTCTTTTTATAAAACTTGCTTGTTCTAATGCGTTGACACAAGTGATTACTCTTGTACTTATATCATTCTCATTTTGGTCACTCCAACCCGAATCTCTTGCCAACTCTAGACTAGATACCGAATTTTCTTGATTATTTTTAAATCTATCCTTATTTTTTCCTTTCCAAATCCCTCTCCAAATTTCATTTATCTCTTTTTGTGTAATTTTGGTTTGATTCAAAAACGCAAAATGCTTGTTGATGTCATCATCATTGTACAATGCTATACATTGAGCTTGCAAGTTTGGGTCTCTTCCCGCTCTACCCGCTTCTTGTACATAATCTTCTAGTGTTGTACTAATATCGTAATGTACAACCAATCCCACATTATCCTTATCTACGCCCATACCAAAAGCCTTGGTAGCAACTATAAGATTGACTTCACCTTTCAAAAACAATTCTTGATTGGATTTTCTCAATGTTTTATCCATCTTGCCATGATATGACACACAAACCAATCCTATTTGATTGAGCTTATCTGCAAGTTCGTCTGCTCTGCGTGTACGAGATACATAAATAATTGTAGTACATTGATGATTGTTGAGTATTTCTCTAAGTTGATTGTCTTTTTCGGTATCATCTTTTACATATATAGCAAAAAATAATAGATTGGTGCGTCCCGTTGTAACTGTAAATTCTTTTAAATCTAAATTGAGTTTGCTTTTAAAATATAATTTTATATCCTTTATTACTTCAGGCTTAGCGGTAGCGGTAAAACAAGATACAGGAATTTTAAAATAGTTTTGTTTAAATTCTTGATATTTAGCAATAAAGTCAGCAATATACAAATAATCTGGTCTAAAGTCCTGCCCCCATGCACTAAAACAGTGAGCTTCGTCTATGACAAATCTAACTACATTTCTTTTTAGCAAAATACTAAATGTTGACTTTGATCTCAATGATTCGGGTGAAAGGTACAACAATCCTGCGTTACCATTTTCTATTTGTCTTATATTTACTGTCCTTTCTACAGGGTCTAGACTTCCATCTAAGCGTACCGCTTGAGTGATGTTGTAGCGATTTTCTAGATTGTCAACTTGATCTTTTTGCAATGATTGTAGTGGAGAAATTATTACAGTCAACCCTGTTAGATTTTGCCACTGCATGAGTGCAGGCAATTGAAATGTAATAGACTTTCCACCCCCTGTAGGCAACACAGCTAGCAAACTTTCTTCGCTAGTTGTGGCGTCTACTATTTGTCGTTGCAAGTCCATGCCATCATATGTCCTAAAGTTGTCATATGTAAACCACTTTTTGAGATTTTGGACAGCATCTAATTTTTGATTGCAATATTTGCAATTGCCACAATTGTTGTTTTTAAGTATATGCAATGTCTTTTGAGTGCTTGGATTGTTTTTTATTATCCAATATGGCAATATACTCACACTCTCATCTTCCATAGCATCAATAAGACTAATTACAAAAGCTATTGATATTAGAGATTGCCCGTGCATAAGTGCATTAAAATCTATATTCTCACAAACCTTGTTTTGCAAATATTCTTTTATATTTGATGCCAAATTTAGAGTTAAACTAATTATACCCAAATACTCAAACCAATGTTTGAAATGAATATCATCAATAAGCAAGCCGGTATATATATCTCTCAATCTAATATCAATGGTGTCCCACTTTGCAACACAATCACAAAATAGGTCTCGTGCTTTTTTGGAATCACTGAGTGGATTGTTTTTTTCGTCAGATACAAACTTTTCGTCTTTGCCTAAATTGTGATATGGATTTTTGGAAAACAACAACGCAGAGACATATAGAGTATCTATGTATTTTTTGCTCAATTGAGATACAACAGTAGATGGCAAATACTTGATATCAAAATCTACAATATTATGCCCCACAAGATATTTATAATCCTTGGCAAAATCCACGAACTTTTGAATACTGGTATGATGAAACTCTCCAGATGTGGACACAGCTCCAATATCTAGAATTTTGCCATTGTCGGCTATTTCGGTATCAAAATTGTCGGCTATTTCGGTATCAAAAAAGCAAATATTATCCATATCTAGTTTTATAAGACTATCAAATTGTTGATTAACAATTATTGTATCTAAATTATCACAATTATCAAAACAATATTTGTCTAAATAATTAGGATTTCTATTTTCATCAAAATCGTCTTGTTCGTCATCAATAAAATCATCAAAATCTTGCCACGGATCTTTCATAAAGGAGTTCCCAAATAAAGTGCATTAAGATAGAAAGGAAGTAACAACTTAAATAAAATCCACATTAAAGCGTTCGGGGATTGGAGGGATTCGCAACCCCCCAAGTGCTTTTTTGATTCTTTTTTGGCGTCAAAAAAGAATAATGATTTCTTGTTGATTGTTTGTATCTTATTGTCAATATCCGCTCGTTGTACACTCTCTTTCATAATTACTCAATCTATTGTATTATTTCGCCGCCCCCCAAGCATCTTTGTCCATCATAAAATACAGCATATTGCCCAACCGTGACTGCCCTTTGTGGCGTTTCAAATACTACTGTAGTTATGTCATCAAAGTTGACTGTTACGGCAACATCTTGTTGACGGTATCTAAACTTGGCAGTACATTGATAGGTATTGCCTTTTTGCCAATTTGATTTGCCTATTAGATTGATATTGTCTACCTTACATTGAGTACTATTTAGTACACTTTGATCTGATTGCTTGACAACTAGCCTATTGGTTGAGATTTCTTTTGACACAACAAACCAACTACCTTGACTATCTTTGACCCCACCTATACCAAGACCTCGTCTTTGTCCAATTGTATATCCGTGCAGTCCTGTGTGTTTGCCAACTATATTGCCTTGAGTATCTACAATATCTCCAGGATTGGGTTGCAAAAACTGATGAACAAAGTCCTTAAAATTGCGTTCTCCAACAAAACATATACCCGTACTATCTTTTTTAGATGCTGTAGAAAGTCCATATTTGTTAGCTAAAGCTCTTATATCTACTTTCAAATAATCAGCCAATGGGAATATAGTTTGCCGTAGCTTGTCCGTGTGTACTTGATTTAGAAAGTAGGTTTGGTCTTTGCTTTGGTCTTTTGCTCTGTACAAATTGCCATCTTGAGCTTTTGCATAATGTCCTGTAGCTACAAAGTCTGCACCCAATTGTTGTATAGCAAAATCAAAGAAAGCTCCAAACTTGATTTGCCTATTGCACAACACATCAGGATTGGGGGTATTGCCTTTTTGCAATGTCTTTAAAAAATAATCAAAAACTTCATCTCTATATTTTTGAACGAAATTAACTGTATAGTGTTTTATGCCCAATTTGCCACACACATTTACAACATCTCTATAATCTTCTGCTGCCAAACATTCGCTTGTATATTGCTCGGTATCTTCCCAGTTTTTCATAAACACACCCACAACATTGTATCCTTGTTCTAACAAAAGTGCTGCTGCTACGCTACTATCTACGCCGCCTGACAAACCTACTACAACTGTTGTTTGTTGAGATGTTTTTTTGTTGCTTATATTTGCCATGCAAATATTATAACATGTATTTTTTGTTTAGTCAAAATTGCCAATTAAGACTATCTAAATATACACAATTGTTGCATAATGTGTGTACAAATGGAGTAGATTAAGATAGAAAGAAGTAAAATATCACTAATATCAACTTTAAAGCGTTCGGGGTTTTGACATTCGCAACCACCAATATCTTTTTTGATTTTTTTGCGTCAAAAAATATTGTTGTTCTTGTTGATAGTTTATATTCTATTGTTAACAATATATCCTTATATGATTTTATTATATATATCATTACAACAAAGATTGACTCAATTCTAGACCACTATTGACATTAAGATCCAAATATTGTTTGGGTAGTGGTATACGCTTTGGCAAAATATATTGATAATAAGCACACAATGCAACCATAGTAGCATTGTCCGTACAATACTTGAGAGGCGGCACTGATACAGAAATATTGTTTTTTCTTGATTGTTTGGTTATTTCTTGTTGCAACTGTTTGTTTGCTGACACACCTCCCGCAAGAACAATTTTGTCAACTGACCTTTTTGATATCTCTTTAAATGTATTGCTTACAACTATGTCTATTGCTGTTTTGCTAAACGACGCACATATATCATACATTTGAGCTGTCAAAGATTCTTTATCCAACTTTTTTATATAGTTGATTGTAGCAGTCTTGAGTCCACTAAAACTCAACCCCATATTTTGAGTTTTGGCATGTTTGAAAAACTCAATATGTGGTGTGCCTTTTTGGGCATATTGTTCTATTATTGGTCCACCGGGATATCCCAATTCTAGCACTCTAGCAACCTTGTCAAAACACTCGCCCATAGCATCATCAGTCGTACTGTTGAGCGTTTCAAACTTTGTATAGCTCTCTACCCAGACTAAGCTAGTGTGTCCACCAGATACCACTAAACACAAGAACGGAGGTGCTGTTGTAACAAAGTTTGCAGCTATATGAGCTTGTATATGATTGATAGGCAACAGTGGAATATTTAGTGCATAAGATAAGGCTTTTGAATAACTCACTCCCGCAAGCAACGCTCCCTGAAGCCCTGCACCATATGTACAAGCAATATAATCTATTTCTTGCAATAAGTATCTAGCTTCAATAAGTGCCTTATTTAGCACAGTAGGCAATGCCATAATATGGTTGCGAGAAGCTATTTCTGGCACTACACCACCAAACTTATTATGCTCTTCTAATTGACTATGAACCACGCTAGAAATCTCAATATTATCCAAAAAACAAGCGACAGCGGTATCATCACATGATGTTTCTATAGCTAATATTTTGACAGATTTATTCATACTATTCAAACACTCCATGAGATAATACATGATTAATACTCAATAATCACAATTGTCATGTGCAATAAAATGAGCATCAAATTCTTCTTGTTGACAGTCTTTACAACGGTTGCTTTTGCCTTTTGGCTTGATACAAAACGCACATCTTGTAGAGAAATTATTTTTTTTAATAATATTAAATCTATCTATATTAGAACATTCTAATGGTGGTGGATATATTGTTAGATTGACGCTTACAGTAACTACTATACCTATAATAGTTTCTATCAATCTCATTGCAGCCGCAATAAGGGGGTTTTGATTGGAATAAGCAAATAGTACTGATACAAAGACTATAACACTCAAACTTGACAAATTGCTACCCCTAAACAACAAACATACATACAGCACTATCACACTACCCAAACTAGCTAATATATAAAACAACAACCTTTGCAAATCATACATGTCTTCTTTTCCAAATGGCAACAATATAAGCATCAACAATACACCCACCACTATACCTATAGTGGTAGCAGCTATGCGTTCCTTGCTAGCTCGCATAGTAGATTTAACACTATCTTGCATCACAACAATACATGCCACTACAGCTATACTGACTGACATATAATCAAATTCAAACAACAATCCAAAAATAGTTCTTGCAACTACATCTGTCAAAATAAGCGTTATCAATATTGACAACGCTGTTTTTATTATTCTAGCCCCTATCTTGGGTGGTTTTCTAATAACTAACATTTTTATCTGCAATGGTTTTAAGCTAATTTATGCCCTAACTATATTTTGTATTTAAGCCAAATCACTAACAATTAATATCAAATAGTTATTTTAATTCTTTGTCCGTCTTTTTTGATTGTCCAATATTCAAACCCTGCAAGTTTGGCAACATGTATTGCCCCGCTCAAATTGTTGAGTATTGCGTCTGGTGTATGAGAGTCTGATGCATATGTCGTATACTTTCCACCCAAACTTCTATACAATTGCATCATTTCTATAGATGGGACTACATCATCAAAAGCTTTTCCTTTTGCATTAATTTCCAAAATCTTATTGCTATTTACTATTTTTTTTAAAACCAATTCTATCTCTTCACCAAATTCCAAAAGAGTCATAGAATTGTCATCAAAATCCCCATACCTAGTATAAAATCCAAAATGCCCAATTGTATCATAATCAAAGTCAGCATCAACGCTTTCACCAACAGTTTTTATATATTCTCTAAAAAATCGTTGTTTAGAATCTGTTTTGTAATGCGGAAACCAATGCACACTGTTGATAACATATTCAAATGGATATTGCTTTAATAGCGTTTTAATTTTTCGTTGTGTGTTTTTGTTGTAACCTACTTCAATACCTGTTGCGATATATAATCCCTTGGATAGGTATTTATCTTTAGCAAGCATCAAATCTCTATAATATCCATCTATATTTAAAAACTCTCTTTCTTTTTCATCACCCAACTCCAAATGATCTGTTATTGCAATATATGACAATCCCTTTTCAAGAGCAATATCAAAAATTTTTTTCAAAAAACAAAGTGATGCATCAGGCGAAAAACATGAGTGTGTATGAGTATTAAACAACATATATTTTATTTCAAGATATTACAATAGATACAAAAAACATACTACTACTGTAGATTATATAACTTTAACTAACAACCAAACACAATCTATTCTATTTTCCATGACAGTTTTTGTACTTTAGTCCACTACCACAAGCACACAACTCGTTGCGTCCTTGAGTTTCTTTAGATTGTGCTGGGCGTTTTGATGGTGTATCTCCAGTATTGCTTCCACCACTTTGTTGTACTGTCAATTGTGGTGCTTTTTGTCTAGTAGGGGTCTTGTCTACTTGTACACGCATTAATACCGATACAGTCTCTTCTTGAATAGTATTAAGCATATCATCAAACATTTCAAAACCTTCTTTTTTGTATGCTGTTACAGGATTAACTTGCCCATGAGCACGCAACCCTATACCCCTCTTTAATACATCCATAGAGTCTATGTGCGACATCCAATGACGATCTACAATTTTTAGCAAAACAACTCTCTCAACTTCACCAAACTCCACACCTATCTCTTTTGCCGAAGATATTTTTTCTTCATAAATTTCCAACATCTTTGAGTTTATTTGTTTTTTGATATCATCTATTGTCCATTTTTTAGCGTCATCTTCACTAATAAAATTTTCAAAGTTTGGCAACAACTTTTGTGATATATCTTTATTCAACCCTTCCAAATCCCACATATCCCAATCTGTTTTAGGGTCAGTATTATTGTCTACAACAATAGCAACTTGGTCACTAATCATGCCTTTTATTTGAAAAGACATATCCATGCCATCCAACACCTTGCCCCGTTCTTCGTACACTTGTTTTCTTTGAACATTCATGACATCATCATATTCTAAGACATTGCGACGAATACTGTAGTTGCGTGCTTCTATGCGTTTTTGAGCTGTAGCTATTGTTCTGGTCATTAGTCCTAAAGACATAGGCTCATCATCTTTCCATCTCAACACTCTAGCCATCTTTGAAAGCTTTTCTCCGGCATACAATCTCATCAAATCATCTTCTAATGACAAATAAAAAACTGATGAACCCAAATCCCCTTGTCTACCAGAACGCCCTCTAAGCTGATTGTCTATACGCCTAGATTCATGTCGTTCTGTACCTACTATACGCAACCCACCTACTGCAATTACTTGTTCCTTTTCAGTTTGAGTTTGCAACAAAAATTCGTTGTAATACTCTTCAAATTTCATTTTTGCTGACACTAATTCGGGATCTTCTATAACCAATTTAGAGGTAACTAAGCTAATCAACTCTTCTGCCATACCATCTTTTCTCAATCTATCTATAGCTAGATACTCAGCATTTCCACCCAAAAGTATATCAGTACCACGACCTGCCATATTAGTAGCTATAGTAACTGTCTTAAACTTTCCTGCTTGAGCTACAATTTCGGCCTCTCTAGCATGATTTTTTGCATTGAGTACTTCGTGTGGTATTCCTCTTTTCTTTAACAACAAACTAACTTCTTCACTCTTATCTACTGTAGTAGTACCTACAAGTACAGGCTGTCCTTTTTCATAACACTCAGCCACATCTTCTACTATTGCATTCAATTTGCCAGCAACTTTAGTATAAACTTGATCATTTTCATCTATGCGTTGACTAGTTTTGTTAGGCGGAATTACCACGACATCTAGATTGTATATACCCTGAAATTCAGCTTCTTCTGTCTTAGCTGTACCAGTCATACCACAAAGCTTTTTGTACAGTCTAAAGTAATTTTGAAATGTAATGGTAGCTAGAGTCTTATTTTCTGCTTGAATGCGAACATTTTCTTTTGCTTCTATAGCTTGATGCAATCCATCACTATATCTCCTACCTATCATTACACGCCCTGTAAATTCATCTACAATCAAAACTTCTCCATCAGTGACAATATAGTCACTATCTCTCTTCATAATGTAGTTAGCACGCAAAGCATTGTTGATATAATGATTGAGTTCTGTATGTTCTAAATCTGCTAAGTTGGATACATTAAAGTATTTTTCTGCCTTTTCCATACCCAATGGAGCTAGGTTGATGCTTTTCTTTTTCTCATCTATCTCAAAATCACCATCGCTATCAAGAATTTTGTTGTTGTCATCTTTTACTCTAACGCCTTTTTTTAAGCTTCTTACAAATCTATTAGCTGTAATATACATCTCACTGGATTTGCCGCCTGCACCACTAATAATAAGAGGTGTTCTAGCTTCATCAATCAAAATACTATCTATTTCATCTATAATTGCATAGTGCAGCTTTCTTTGAACTTTTTCATCTTTATAGATACACATATTATCTCTAAGATAATCAAACCCAAGTTCGTTGTTAGTTGCATAGGTAATATCACAATTATACGCCAATCGTTTTTCTTCTGGAGTCATTCCGGCAATAGCGACACCCACAGTCAACCCCAAAAATCTATGAATTTTCCCCATCCACTCGGCATCTCTTTGAGCCAAATAATCATTGACCGTCACAATATGAACACCCTCACCTTCCAATGCATTGAGATATGCAGGCAATGTACTAACCAAAGTTTTACCTTCACCTGTACGCATTTCTGCTATTCTCCCTTGATGCAAAGCCATACCACCCAAAAGCTGCACACCAAAATGAGTCATTCCCAATACTCTTGTAGATGCCTCCCTTACAGTAGCATACGCTTCTGGCAACACACTTTCTAAAGCTTCTTTTTTTTCTTGAATTCTTTGCTTAAATTCAACTGTTTTAGCCTTGAGTTGTTCGTCAGTCAATTTTTTAAATTGCTCTTGCAAGTCATCTATTTTTGACAATCTACCATTCAATTCTTTTAGGTGACGCCTATTATCAGAACCCAATAAAAATGATACTAATCCCATGCAAACATATTAACACATTAGATTTAATATGTCAACGATTTTAATATAATTTTACAATTTTGTCGCATATTTAAAAATCTATACATAAATTATATTTATCACTAAAAATTATATACAGCTTTACACAATTTCACAATGTTCCACATGGAACATTGATACAATCTTACAACTACTAAAATCAATTGCATAAACAAAAACAAACTCTAAAATTCTTTGATTTTAATATTCCACATGGAACATTGTTTAAAACCAATTACGGTTTAAAATCTGCACACATAGATTAGTATGTAAGATTGAATTTTAAATAATATTTAATTGTAATGTTCCACATGGAACATTACAAAACATTGATATTGTTTGAGCTTTACATATAATGATTGTATACATAATGTTAAATTTAAACACTATTTAATTACAATGTTCCACATGGAACATTGTATATGTTTTTTAATCATATAAAATTAATATTTGATATTATTAAGTATTCTATTGTGTTGATTTTTATAATGTGTTATAATGTAGTTATGATGAGAAAAGGTTTGGGAAGGGGTTTAGGTGCTTTGATTGGGGATTTTGATAATAATCAATTGCAAAGTGCCGAAACAAAAAAAATAGAAACAAAGCAATTGTTGGGTGAAACATCATTTGAATTATCTTTAAATGATATTGTTCCAAATAATCAACAACCTAGAAAAATTTTTGATAGAGATTTGTTGATTGAATTAAGGGACAGTATAGCTGAGCATGGAGTTGTTACACCAATATTAGTTGTAAAACAAAATGACAAATATATGATCATAGCAGGCGAACGCCGTTATAGAGCATGTTTGGAGTTAGGGTTGGAAAAAGTACCATGCATTATCAAAGATTATTCTCCGCAAAAAGTTAAGGAGATTAGCTTGGTTGACAATATTATTAGAGATGATTTAAATCCTATAGATATATCTAGTTATCTCAATCAATTGATTGAAGAATTTGGTTACACTCAAGAGCAATTGTCTAAAACAGTGGGTATGAGTAGACCACAGATAACAAATCTATTGCGTTTAAATAATCTTGCACCAGTAGTCAAAGATTGGGTAATGCAAAAATTGTTAACTTTTGGACAAGCAAAAATATTGTTGTCAATAACTAATCATGAAAGACAAATGTCTATAGCTAAAAAGTGTATAAGTGATGGACTGTCTGTAAAATCTTTAGAGTTATTAGTGAATAATATAAATAGTGACAAAGATAATAAGAAAAATACAAATGCAGTCACTAATGAGCAAAATGAATTGCAACAAATAGCAGATAGGTTTAGTTCAACATTTGAAACAAAAGTAAGTTTTAAAGGAAATGATAAAAAAGGAAAGATAGTTTTGGAATATAGTAGCAAGGCAGACTTAGAAAAATTCTCTGTTATGATTGGATTGTTAGAAACTATGAATTGATATGAGTTATGCACTTATGCACATAGTTATCCACAAACCAATCTCTTAATATTAAGCTTAATACAAAAATTATAGAGTAAAATATTTAAAAACATTTGATTGCTTTGTTGTTTATTATAATATTAAATATAATAGTATATAGTAATAGGGTTTGTGAAAATGTGCATAATTTAGAATAATTACTATATATAGTATTAGTTTGTTTTTATATTTCTATATATAGACAAAATTTGTATATATTGTTGTGTATAAACTTGTGAAAAAACAATAATAGGTTTGTGTATAGTTGTGGATAAGTTTATTGTGATAATAAAATAAATGAGATACGCAATGATGATAAATAAAAACTAATATAGATATTCACATATTTATACACAAGTTGTTAAAAAGTGGATAACTTAAATGTGTGTAAACAAAATTAGTTGAGCTATGACATGGATAAAAAAAATATAACAACAGAACTTGACCAATTGCATTCTAAAATACTAGAATGCAAAAGCAATCCATATTTAAAAGATTTGGATACAGAAAAACAGTATTTGCAAAACAAAATTGGGCTAGAAGACTTTTTTAAAGATAAAAAGAAAGTTCAAGAAGTTTATGCAAGAATGAGTGTGATTGATAAGTATGTATATTCGTTAAACAATATTATAGCTGATATTGAAGATAGTCTAGAACTTTGTGAAATGGTAGAAGATGATGATGAGATGACATTAAATGATTTGAGCAACAGTGTTTTGGATTTAAAAAATAGAGTTGATGAATTTGTTGTAAAGTTGTTGTTGAGAGGAGATTATGACAATCTCAATTGTATAGTAGAGATAAATGCTGGTGCAGGTGGGCAAGATGCACAAGAGTGGGTTGGTGTTTTGTATAGAATGTATAAATTGTATTGTAGTAAACAAGGTTGGAGTGTGATAGAATTGGATAGTAGTGTAGTAGAAACGGGGGGATACAAAGGTGTTTCTTTTTTGGTGCGAGGTGATTTTGTTTATGGTTATCTAAAAGCTGAAAAAGGGGTTCATAGATTGGTAAGAATTTCACCATTTGATAGTAGTGGAAGAAGACATACATCATTTGCAAGTGTAGAAATTATGCCAGAAATAACTAATGACGAACAAATAGAAATTCGTCAAGATGAAATAAGAATAGATACTTACCGGAGTAGTGGTGCAGGTGGACAACATGTCAACAAGACGGATAGTGCAGTAAGAATAACGCATTTGCCAACCAATATAGTGGTGTCTTGTCAAAACGAACGCAGTCAAATTCAAAATAAAGAAATGGCATTTAAAATGCTTAGATCTAAGCTTGTAGAAAAAAAAGAAAGAGAGTTGTTGGAAAAGTCTAAGGATATAAAAGGTGAATTAAAAAAAATAGAATGGGGTAGTCAAATAAGAAGTTATGTATTTGCACCATATACCATGGTAAAGGATCACAGAACTAACTTTGAAAATGCAGATGTTGAGAGCGTGATAGATGGGAATATACATGACTTTGTATTGGATTATTTAAAAAAAAGTCAAGTATAAATAAATTTACAAAATAAAAATAATATGGATAAACTTACTATACTGTTTGCAATAATTTTGCCAATTATAATTGTTCAGTTTGGGCTTGCATTGGTTTCTTTGATGCGTCTTGCATATTGTGGATACAACAACAAAAAATATGCCACATACAATATATTGTCTGTACTTGGCTTGATAGTAGGACCTATTTTTGTGATATATTTAAGCAATAACGACTACAAGCTGGGCAAAAAGAAGCAGTTGGATAGCAAACTAAGTTCTAAAACCGAATAGCTTTGTAGGATATTTTCACATAGTCTAACATTTTTTTTGATGCTATTATAGATTGAGTGTCACTATATTTGTCTTCTAGATAAATTATTTGATTTATCCCGCTTTGTATTATTGCTTTGGTGCATTCGTTGCATGGGAAAAGAGTAGAGTATATTTTACAACCATCAAGCTTTAGAGTAGAATTGAGTATTGCATTGAGTTCGGCATGCACAACATATAGATATTTGTTGTCATCATTGTCTCTATTCCAAGGAAAATCCTTGTCGTCACAGCCTCTAGGCATTCCATTATAACCAACCCCAACAATTTGATTATTATTGTTGACAATACATGCTCCTACAGGGGTGTTTGGGTCTTTTGAACGCTTAGCTGACAATTGAGCAATTCCCATAAAGTACTCGTCCCAAGATAAAATCATATTGATATTATTGCATCAAAATATATTTTTGTCAAGTTTGTAACAAGCAATATTTGGTTGCTAATATGTCTCTATAGTTTGAAATTTTATGTAAATAAGATAAGGGTTTGTCCAATTTAAAAATACTTTAAACTTATTGACAACTATTTAATATTATAGTACAATGATATATAAAATAGTGATTTTATTATTGTTTATTAATTAAATTTGGCAAAATCTGTAAATATTTATTGTGTAGTGTAATATGAGAGAAGTTATAATAGAACAACAAATGGGATACAAAAAATCTCCTAATATAAAAAAGATAATTGTTTCTAGTTTAATTGTCGTTTTTTTTATGTTGTTGGTTACGGTGTTTGTTGTCGTTTTTATGAGTGTATTTGTCAATGTAGATGGTGATAGTATGCGGAATTCGCTATTAAATAATGATTGGGTATTGATAAATAAATACAACAAGAATCCAAAACGAAATGATATAGTTGTGTTTGACGATGATGGTGTTGATTTGATAAAGAGAGTTGTGGCAGTGGAAGGTGATTTTGTTCAGTTTAAGGTTCAATATGACAAAGTTTTGTTTTTTAGAGGCAGTAGTGTTGATCAATTGCAACAGGTAGTTGAAGATTATATAAAAGAAGATATGCAACCGTGGTTTGATATGGACGAAACTGATGTGATAGAAATTCATGCAGGTAGTGTATTTGTGATGGGTGATAACCGAAATAATAGCAAGGATAGTAGAATGATAGGTGTTGTTGATTTAGAAAGTTTGAGAGGTGTGATGTATGTTAGGTTTAAGCAAGGTGGTTTTTTTGAATGGTTTTTTAAGTTGATATACAGAGTATGATATCAAATGCTAATGCAATAAAGATTGAACTTTAACCAAAACCTAACCTAAAACTATAAAAATTTTATGGATTTACAAATAACCAATATTGTCAATATTATATGTGGCTTGTCTGTAGTTTTCTTGGGATTCATGTATTTGTCTAAGAGTATTTTTGGATACAATAGCTACAAAAAAAGCTTGTTTTGTGTATTGAGCTTGTTTTTTGCAACAAGTGTTATTGTTATGGCTATTAGCTTGTTTTCTTATTCTGAGCGGATTATTGGATATAATTTTGTTTTGAGTGGAAGTGTGATGTATTTTGCTTGTTTGGTTACAGTTTTGGCAAAACGAAAATTGAAAAGCAAAAAGACAATACTCTCAATACATATGCAAAGGGAATTGAGAAAAAGCAAAAAGACAAACAGTGTACCTAATTTTTTAAATAATTCTGACAAATTCAATTTTGCTACATTGACGGCAAATTACACCCCCGCAGTAGCACAAAAAAATAATAATTATAACATTAGTTCTAACAATAAAATTTCATCTATTGCAAGTAGCAATATTCAATCGTCAAAAACTATAGAGCCATATCATTTAATAGAGATAGTAGATGAAAATACTGTTCCGTGTATTGCAGAACAAATTGAAACAATAGAGTATAATGATTATGATGATTGCAAAGAGTATTTACACTTTTTGGGACATGATTGTGATAATGTGAGTTTTTTAAGCACTGAAGAAAATTTTGTAGACTTGACTGAAAATATAAGATTAGAAAGTGTAGATACGCCAAAAATTGAATCTACAAAGATTGAACATTTTGATATAGAGCTAACCAACAAAAAACAAAATGATGCTTCAATATCAACTAAAGAGTTGGAGTATGATGAAAAAACAATATTAAGACAGCTTAGTGATCCAAAACAATTGGTAGAAAAATATAAACAAGAAAAACAAACGACGGTATTGTCAACCAAGCAACCAATATATGATAAACTCAATCATGCTATTTTAAAATCAAAAGATGAAAAAGTAAGTGATTCAATATCAAGACAGTCACTATTATCTCCTGAAGATGATGTAGAAATTGTAGAATTAGATGACATCAATAATTCATCAAAAGAATCACAACAATTGGTTCAACAGGAACAACAGACATTGCTGAAAAAAGTTATTCAGTCTATGGAAAATACCGACCAGTCTACAAACATCAAAAGAGAATTAAATCAAGTTAAGCTAACAATTCAAAATATAGATAGCGTGCTTAATGATTTCATGCAAGAAAGTAGTTAATAGTGTGGTAAAATATATATATATATAAGTTTTTGATGTTTAAACAGTTTAACAAAGGAGAATAGATATTGCAAAAGCAAATTTTGTATCAAGGGACAAAAAAATCTTATTCTTTTGTAGCTGCCAAAAATTTAGCTAAACGAGGTTATAAGATAATTGGATGTAATTCTCTCAATGATTTGGTTGATAAGATAGATGAAAATTCTACAGCAGTGTTGCCTTTTGATTTTACAGATAGGATAGATCATAAAATTTTGCAAATACTTATGACCATATCTCAAAGAGATGTTTATATTAATCAAGTTATTGCAGAAGCTTTAGATTTTAGACTTTTTTTTATTAAGACTATACACGACTTATTGTCAATTAAAACTATAAAAATGAGCGAGTTGGCATATGCTAGTTGTGGACATACAGTGCAAGCCATATTGCCTTTAGCATCTATAAAAATCGTAGAGGAAGAGAGTGTATTGGATAATCTAGACGAGAATATTGTAGGTGTAGCCAATGTTTACAATCAATCAAAAGAGCTTTCTATGTCCCCTACAAGCCTTTTACGAGATGGAAATTTGACTGCTAAGTATTGTGTCCTTTCAAATAAGCCAAATTATCTCAAAGAAGCTGAGACAATTTTGTTGTCACTAGAAACAAAAGAATTGTCTGTAGATATGATGTCAATATTGGGGATGCTAACAATGTCTAATATAGAGCTTACATCAATAAACACAATTCAGGATAAAATAATTTTAACATTTAAAGGAAATGTAAAGGATAAAAACACAAAAGAAATACTAAGTTCTTTAGCCGAAATAGCTAAGGGGCTTAGAGTGTTAGGCAATATATAGTAAAATACAATGTGTTTTTAGTAATGTTAATAAAAATACAAATAGCTTCCAAAAATCTATTTGGGTAAAGTAATGATAAATTGTACAAAATGCGGAAATAATAATCCACAGGGAGCTAGTTTTTGCTCTAACTGTGGTACGACACTAGATGCAACGATTGTAGACAAATCTCCTTTTGGTATAGAATATGAGAGTTCTAAAAGCAACAATCCATTTGGGGTGGGGTATGATAATTCATATTCGCAACAAATTCAAGCAAAAGGGGGAGGTTACAATTCATCTATTCACAATCCATATTATGCTACTGCAGAACATTCAGAGCGACAGAGTTGGTCTAATTTTGTATATATAACTATTTTGATTATTGGTCTATGTAATTTGCTTAATTTTATTAGTTGGACTTACACTTCGTCTATATTGTTTGCAAATATTGATATTCCTACAGGTATAGTATCCAGAGCTTTGCCTGATATATTTGTGACATATAGATTGACATTTGTCTTTGGATTGATATTGGCTTTGATTGTGGGGGTATGTGGTATGGTTGTAGTGTGGTTGTCTAGGCGTCTGCAGTACAAGAGTATATCTATACATTCAAAGGAAGAAAGAATAAAAATTGTAAAATTTATTGTTCCTCTATATATTGTTATGCTCATAGCCGTAGTTGCATTGGTAGTAGTAGCTGCTATCATGAGTGGCACAGGTGTAGAATTGACAAATTCATTGTTAGATGACGGTTGGAGTAAAGAAGAAATTAAAAATTTTCTTAATACAGTAAGTATAGATTTTGAAATAGATAATGAGTTAGGTATTATTTACAATGTTTTTTTTGTTATACTTCAGTATGGTTGGCAGTTGGTGTTTTTGTGTATAGGTATATATAAGTGTATCAATATTAGCAAATTTTTGAAGCAAAAAAGTTAATATAGTAAATTTAAAAACAAGATAAATCCTATATAGTGGTTAAATATTAAATGTAAAAAATTAACATTAGTCACAAATTGACAAGTTGAGCAAAATATGCTATAATAAAAAGATGGAACAATCTACAATAAGAATGCGAATGAATGCTTTGTCCGAAGATGCTCAAACAGTATTGCGTACTTTGTGTAGCAATTATAGGGGAGCAATGCGTGTCAAGGCAGAATTTAGATGTAGTGTTTTTCATGGATTGGAGAAATTTAAAAAAGAAACATCAAAGAGTATGAGAGAAATTCGTCGTGCCAAACTTGTTACGAGTTGGAGAATTACTGATGAGTATGTAGACGAAGAGATTGATTTGTGTTATTTTACAGTTAATGCCAATCTTAACTTGCAAATAGAGGATATGGCTGAGTTGAGTGTTAATTCTCAAACGGTATTTTTTGGTTAGTATTTTTGTATAATTAAGTATAATAGTCCTTAAAACAAACAAAATTAGTTTTTATAATATAGCTTGCAAACTCAAGTGTTGATGTAATGAATATAAAAATAAACAATAATATATTAGAGTTGGTTGGGAATACTCCAATTTTAAATGTGTCACCTATACATAGCGTTGGCAATATATTTGCTAAATTAGAATCATTTAACCCAACTCATAGTATATATGATAGGATTGCTTTAGGACTTATAGAAAATGCATTGTTTAATCAAAATCTTTTTGACGGTGGTACGGTTTTGGATGCTGTGGATAATGAGATGGGTGTCTCTTTAGCTATGGTGTGTGCAGTGAAAGGATTGAATTGTGTACTTATTGTACCACAAGATTTTGACCAAATACTTAAAAACAGAGTGCAGTCATATGGGGCCAAAATAGAAATTGTAAATGGCGGTATAATTGAAGCTATTAAGAAAGCAAGAAGTAGATCTATGTCTTTGTATAGAGGTGCTTTTGTGCCTAGTATGGTTGGTGCTGATGTTTTGATATCTTGTTGTTCGTTGATTGCACAAGAAATTTGGAGACGAATTGGTGATATTGTAGATACAATAGTTTTGCCGTTATGTATAGGAGTTTTGGCAACAGTAATTATAGATTATTATAGCAACAAAAATTCAAGAATTAGCTTTGTTTTGGCGAGCGGTACAGACATTCAAAAAAATGATATATTAGATATTCAAAACAAAGTACAGACACACATTGTAGATATTGACTCTATATATGATAGTATGCAAGAGTTGGGCAATATTGGAATAAGTGCAGGGATTATGTCTAGTACAGTGTATTCGGCTTCAAAGCAATTGGCTCAAGATAGAAAGAATCATAAGAATATTTTGGCATTGTTTGCAGATTAGTGTGAGATGTTTTGAGTATCAAAAATAATACACAGTATTGAAAATAATATATTTATGAATAAACAACAATTGGAACAAATATTGCCACATCGTCAAGAAATGTTGTTACTAGATACATGTGAAAAAGTAGACGACAATCACGCTTTGGCCACATACAAAATAAGAGGTGATGAGTTCTTTTTGCGTGGTCATTTTCCAGACAATCCTGTAGTGCCAGGTGTAATATTGTGTGAAATTATGGCACAATCTTGTTGCGTGTTAATAAATCAATCCAATGATGACCAAACTCACAAAGAGCGTATTGCTTATTTTACAGGAATTAAAGAAGCCAAGTTTAAGGGTATAGTTCGTCCGCAAGATGAGTTGAAAATAGAAACTGAATTGACTAGACAAATGTCCAACTTTTATTTTGCAAAAGGTAAAATTGTTGTAAAAGACAATATAGTTGCTTTGGCAGAATTTAGTTTTGCTTTGGTATAAGTATATATTATAAAAATTATGAAATTAGATAAAACAGACAAAATAGATAGAGCAGAAAAGATATTAGGAAACAAGTTGTCAATATCTTACAATGAAGCTAAAACAGAAGATGATAGATTGATAGTTGTTTATGTATTTGGTATTAGATATGCAAAAGAATTTAGGGAGCATAGTATCAATTTAATCAAGTTGTTGGAGTATAGCAAAATAGGCATGCAAAATGCAAAGGCACTAGATATAGGAATTAAACTTGCCGAACATGTTGTGGATATAGAAAAGATACGCAAGTTTTTGAGTTTTATTTAAACAAAAAAACACGGTTTTTTATTACCGTGTTTTTTTGTTGGTTGATATTATAGCAAAATAACTTATTATTTGTCATACAACTTACACATCACAATCATTGCATAGACCACGCAAAGTTACATCTATTTTATTTATTTTTAGTGAATGAGTATTGATATCAAAAGGTATGTTGAACTTTGGAATATCAACTAGTTTCCCACATTTTTCACACACAAAATGATAGTGTTCTGTATTTCGGTGATCAAATCTCATAGCCCCATTAAATATTCCCGCTGTTTGAATGTCCCCATTTTCTATTGCTACCCCTAAGTTGCGATATACTGTAGCTTTGGATATAGACGGATGTTTTTTAGAAATATTGTTGTATATTTCATCAGCCGTAGGGTGTTGACCATGCTCATTGAGAGCATCTAATATTATTTGTCTTTGTAATGTATTTCGTGCCATACTATTATTTATATCAATTTATAATATATATATATCTTGTGCCAATTATTATATAATAATTATTATTATTTGTCAAGTAAATTTAAATAAAATAAAAAACTCCACGCTTTATCTCTCTACTAATACTACTTTTGTTACGGTTAAGCATTCTAGCGATACTAGATATACTTGCACCCGCATCTAAAGCTTTTTCAATTTCTAGTCTTTCATACAAACATAAGTGTTTGCCTTTTCTCTTTTGTGTGCTATAATATTCTTGCTCTATAGTTTGTCCTTGTGTTTGTAGTTTTGTTGTTAAACCTATTATACCACAAGTCCCTCTCTATGGGGCTTTTTTATTACCATTATCTACTGCAATGGTATTCATACCGTTGCTTTTCATTCTACAATGCTCCCTCCAATAAAAAACAATAAAAACTTTTTAAAAAGTAGTTGACATATCTAAAATTACATAGTATAATCAAGAAACTGTTGTTAAAGACAGTTTTTGTTTTGTGCGGTATGGCACACACGATACAGTTGTACCAATAGTGATTTTATCAAAAAAACAATTGATTTGGTAGACATTGCCAAATACAAAACATAATCCACAGGAGTGCAAAATGGCAGGTCAAAAAATACGAATAAAACTCAAAGCATATGATCATGATTTGATTGATTTATCTGCTGCAAGAATAGTTGATGTAGCAAAACGCACGGGAACAAAAGTTTGTGGACCTATACCTCTTCCAACTGATAGAGAAATAGTAACTATTTTGAGAGCAGTACACAAATACAAAGATGCTAGAGAAGCTTTTGAAATGCGTACACACAAGAGATTGATAGATATTTATTCACCGTCTGCAAAGACTGTAGAAAGTTTGATGAAATTAGATTTGCCTGCTGGAGTGGATATTCAAATCAAACTTTAATATCTATATTGTTAGCGTTAGGGGATTTAAAATCGCTAAATAATAAGGTTTGTACATCAACTGTTAGGGGATTGTTGAGGCGTTTTGTTGTTTTGTTTGCAAGCAAAATAGCAATGTCAACTTAAATCAATTAAGGAGATCTTATGACTAGGGGTGTAAAGGTTTTGATTTTTGGGGCTGTAGTGCTTGCTTTTTCTAGCGTATTGGGTTTTTTGAGTGTTTTATATGTTTTTGATACTCTAAGTGATGGTGGCTATTATATAGAGAGTATGAAAATAGACAACATAAATGTTGATGTTGAGCAGCCCGAATATGACAGTATGTATGATAGGTTGTCTCATTTTGAGATAAGGGGTAGGCAAATTGATTTTGTAGATGGAGATATTTTGGGTGGGTTGAAAGCTCATCATAGATTGCGTGGTGGATTTATAGATGATAAGTTTGTAGAGTTTAGTGGTGTGATGGGGAGTCAGGGTGGCGATGATTGGTTGAGATTGGATGGTAGTGAAAACTCTTTTTATGAAAGAGTGATTGTAAAAAATGGAAAAGTCCATTGGACAGTTCAAGAACCTAATAAACCAAAATTGCTTTGGATATATTCAAAATCTTAATAATTGGTTTGAAATGCCCTACATTTGAATATTGAAAACATTGAAAATAATAAATGTTGAATTGGGCTAAACTTTAATAATATTGGTGGTGACAAAAATGGCAAAAGGTATTTTAGCAAAAAAATTGGGAATGACTCAAATCTTTGATGAGAAAGGTAGGGTTGTGCCTGTAACTGCTGTGTTGGCGGGTCCAATGTTTGTTTTGCAAAAAAAAACTAAGGATAGAGATGGTTACGATGCTGTTCAATGTGGTTTTTTTGACAAGCGTGCAAAGGTTACGAAAGAGCCACAAAAAGGGCATTTCAAAAAAGCAAATGTCACACCTAAGAGAATGATAGCAGAGTTTGATTTGGACAATTATGCAGATTTGACTGTAGGGGCTGAGATAAAATGTGATACATTTAGTGTTGGTGATGTTGTTGATGTCGGTGGATATACCAAAGGTAAGGGATTTAGTGGTGCTATTAAGAGATGGAATCAATCTAGGTTGAAGATGACTCACGGTACAGGACCTACCCATAGGTCGTTGGGTAGTACTGGAGCAAACAGTGACCCATCTAAAGTTATTAAGGGCTTGCATATGGCAGGGCGTTATGGTAACGAAAAAGTAACTATTCAAAATTTGAAAGTAGTTAAAGTAGATACAACTCGCAATGTATTGCTTATTAAGGGAGCAATTCCTGGACCTGTTGGAGGGTTTGTGGTTGTTTCTAGTGCAGTAAAAGGTGGAGGGCAAAAGGCTAAGGGCTAATAAGTCACTTTACCGTTGTTTAATATTATGTCAATAAACATCAAAATATACAATCAAAAGGGCATAGAGCAAGGCGATTATAAATTAGATGAAAGTGTATTTGGGCGAGAGTATAATGAAGCTTTGATACATCAAGTTGTTGTAGCTCAAATGGCCAATGCTAGACAAGGTACAAAAAGCACTTTATCTAGAGATGAAGTTAGGGGCGGAGGTAAAAAACCTTGGCGTCAAAAAGGTACAGGTCGGGCAAGACAAGGTAGTATAAGGTCTCCACAATGGCGTGGCGGTGGTGTGGTGTTTGCACCTAAACCAAGGGATTTTAATAAAAAAGTTAATAAACAAGCCAAAGTTGCCGCTTTGAGAAGTGCTTTGTCTCAATTAGTAGAAGAAAATCGTCTAGTAGTGATAGATACATTGGCTCTTAAAGAAAACAAGACCAAAGAGATGGTTGCAATTTTGAATGCATTAAATATAAAATCAGCTTTGGTTTTATTGACAGAAGATCAGTTGCTTACAAACCGTGCTTGTGGTAATATTCAAAAAGTAGACGCATTGCCTGTTAATCAAATAAATGTTTATGACATATTAGCTCATGACAAACTTATTTTGACAACGCAAGCTATAGATTTTTTGGTAAAAGCTTATGGTAATGCTGAAGATGTAGCGGTTTGATATTAACTTGTATATCACAAACAAAATGGAGTTTTGAAAAATGACAGCACACGATATAATCAAAAGACCAATAATGAGTGAGAAATCTCTAGTTGAAATTGAAAATAAAAAGTATGTTTTTGAAGTAGACTTGCATGCTACTAAAAATCAAATTAGAGATGCTGTGCATCAATTGTTTGATGGTACAAAGGTTGAAAGCGTGCATACTGTAAAAAGTAAAGGCAAGTTTAAGCGACAAGGTAAGAGTAGTGGGTATACTAGCGTAACCAAAAAAGCGTATGTACAACTCAAACCAGAAAGCAATAAAATACCATTCTTTGATTCTTTAAATTAGTATAGATAAAATAAAATAATTATCAAACATATTTCTTTAATTACAAAAATACAAAGGCAACTATCATGGCAGTAAAAAGATTTAAACCAATTACACCAGGTACAAGACATATGACGATGTCGTCATTTGCAGAAATCACTAAGACTACTCCCGAAAAGAGTCTTACTGAGAGTATTAGTAGAACGGGTGGACGCAATAACACTGGTAGGATTACTGTCCGTCATATTGGTGGTGGCAATAGGCGGTTGTATCGCAAAATAGATTTCAAACGAAATAAATTAGATATTCCCGCTAAAGTTGCTAGTATAGAGTATGATCCAAATCGTAGTGCCAACATTGCTTTGTTGCATTATAATGATGGAGAAAAGAGATATATTCTTGCACCTTTGGGTTTGAATGTGGGAGATGTGTTGATATCTAGTGAAAATGCAGATATAAAAGTTGGCAATGCGTTGCCACTTAGTGTTATACCTATTGGTACTTTTGTTCACAACATAGAGATGCAACCAGGGCGTGGCGGACAAATTGCTAAGGCGGCAGGTATGTCAGCTCAGTTGATGGCAAGAGAGAAGGAATATGCAACATTGAGACTTCCTAGTGGTGAAATGCGAAAAATTCATATTAGATGTATGGCTACTATAGGGCAAGTTGGTAATCTTGATCATGAGTTGATAAGTCTAGGAAAAGCTGGACGAAAGCGTCATATGGGTGTCAAACCTACTGTTAGAGGTAGTGTTATGAATCCAGTTGACCACCCTCATGGTGGTGGTGAAGGTAAATCTCCTGTAGGTAGACCTGGACCTGTTACTCCATGGGGCAAACCAACATTGGGTTATAAGACACGCAAACACAACAAAGCTAGTAGTAAGTTTATAGTTGCAAGAAGAAAGAAGTAATACAACAATAAATGTTGTTGTATGTAATAAATATTTATAATATCAATTTGCAATATACGGTTTGTCAATTATAAGTTATAGATTTCTACAATTAGTTAGCAGATATTGCTTAACAGTGGAGCAAAAACAATGAGCAGAAGTTTAAAAAAAGGTCCTTTTGTACAAGAAAGGTTGCTACAAAAAGTAACCAAAGCAGCACAAGGTGACAAAAAACTTATCAAAACATGGTCTAGGGCATCTACAATATTTCCAGAATTTGTAGGGCTTACGATTGCTGTATATGATGGCAAAAAACATGTACCAGTTTATTGTACCGAAGAAATGGTAGGGCACAAGTTAGGTGAATTTGCCCCAACACGCACCTATAGAGGTCATGGAAATGACAAAAAAACGGGGGCAAGATAATAATGGCGACAAGGATAAAACAAAAAACTTTAGCTTTGCAAGAGAATAGGGATAGACGCCCGACAGCTCACGCAAGATATATTAGAATTTCACCCTATAAGGTGCGTACAGTTTTGGCGTTAGTTAGAGGATTGCCCGTCAATCAGGCTTTGGCTATTTTACGCAACATGCCAAGAGGAGCTAGTGAGGTTGTATTTAAGTTGTTATCTAGTGCTATAGCAAATGCAGAGAACAACCTAAACTTGGATAGAGAAACTTTGTATGTTGCTGAGATTACGGCTTCTCAAGGTCCAACCCTCAAAAGAATGTTGCCTAAAGCAAAGGGAAGTTCTTCTAGAATTTTGAAGAGAACAAGTCATCTTACTGTGAAGTTGGATGAAATTAGTGATGACAAAATAATTGATGTTAAAGCTACAAAGCCAGCTAAGGTTGGTACTACAAAAAAAACAACTAAGACAAATACAGAAAAATCTAAGACTGACAGTAAGTTGAAAAAGACAGATGTAAAGTCAAAAGATGAAAAAACAAACAAAAATACCAAAAAACAACCTGACAAAACTAAGGTGCAAAAGGAGACTAAATAATCATGGGACAAAAGGTTAATCCACATGGATTGCGTGTAGGCGTGATTAAGGGTTGGGATGCAACTTGGTATGCCAACAAAAAAAACTTTAGTACCTTTTTATTGCAAGATCATAAGATAAGAGAGTATGTGAAAAAGAAGTATTATACTTATGGCATTAGTAGAATTACGATTGAAAGGTCTCAGGGCAAGTGTACTGTTAATATATTGACATCTAAGCCGGGAATGATTATTGGGCAAAAAGGTGCAGGAATAGAACAATTAAAAAAAGAAGTTGCTAAGTTTTCGCAAGGTGATATAATTAGTGTTAGTATTTTAGAATTAAAACAACCCGACAAAGATGCTACTCTAGTTGCTGAAAGTGTTGCATTGCAATTAGAAAAGCGTTCGTCATTTAGAAGAACGATGAAGCAAGCTATGCAAAGAGTTATGCGTACGGGTGCTAAGGGTGTTAAGATAATGGTGTCGGGTAGATTGGATGGTGCAGAGATTGCAAGAAGTGAACATTATCACGAGGGTAGTATTCCTTTGCAAACTCTTAGAGCAGATATAGATTATGGAACAGCTAATGCTGCTACTACTTTTGGTATAATAGGTGTCAAGGTTTGGATATATAAGGGTGAAATTTTGGGTAAAACTACCCAAATAGAGAGTAATCAAAAAGATTCTAAATCACAACCTAGAACAGATAGGTCACAAGGGGATCGTCCAAGAAGAGATAGTGGAAGAGATAATAAGTTAGTTGGGGATAAGTCTCAAGCAGGAAATCGCAATACAAGACCTCATGCTAGCAACGACAATCGTTCAAGAAATGATAAAAACTCTTCAAACAAATCAGCGTCGCCATCTGTACCTAGAGTACAAAAAGTGTCTAAACCAAGTGTAAAAGAAGATGCTGTTTCTACAAATGCTCCCATAGAAACTGTAGATAACAAAGAAAGTAAAGAATAATTTTATTTCCAACTAACTAATTTAAAGAGGTTATTACTATGCCATTGATACCAAGCAGAGTAAAAAGGCGTCGTGTCCATAGGGGACGCATGAAAGGAAAAGCCAACAAGGGCAACAAAATAGCTTATGGTGACTTTGGACTTGTGGCTATGGAGCCTGTATGGATTACTAGCAACCAAATAGAAGCAGCTCGTATAGCAATGACTCGTTATATCAAGAGAGGTGGAAAGGTTTGGATTGATATTTTTCCGCATAAGCCAATTACTCAAAAACCGGCAGAAACTCGTATGGGTAGTGGTAAGGGTAGTGTAGAGTATTGGGTTGCCGTAGTTAAGCCTGGTAGGGTTATGTTTGAAATGGCAGGAGTAAGTGAAGAAATAGCTAGAGAAGCTATGAGACTTGCGATGCACAAATTGCCTTGCAAATGTAAATTTGTAATAAAAGGGCAAGAGAATATAGCTGATGGTGCAGGAAGTACAGTAAAATCTATGGAGGTGTCCAATGAAAGCTAAGGAACTTAGAGAGCTAACAGATGCAGAAATATCCGCTAAGTTGCTAGATCTAAAAGGTGAATTATTTAATTTGAGATTTAGTCTTACTACGGGGCAACTTACCAATACAAATCAACTCAATACTTGCAAAAAAGATATAGCTAGACTTAAGACCATCCAAAAACAGAGAGAGATGGTTAAAAGTAGTTAATAAATGAGGACAACACAGATGTCAGTAAACGCCAATACAGTTACAGTAAAAAAGTTGGAAAGAAACAATCGCAAAGCTCGCATAGGGATAGTTGTTTCTGATAAGATGGAAAAAACTATTGTGGTTTTGGTACAAGGAAAAGTCAAGCATCCTTTGTATAAAAAGACAATCAACAAGTCCAAAAAATTTAAAGCACATGACCAGAACAACGAGTGTCACATAGGTGATACTGTAGAGATAGTGGAGACAAGAAGACTATCTAAAGACAAGTGTTGGAGATTGAATAGAATTGTAGAAAAAGCTAAGTAATATTAGTTTGAAATAGACAGTCGTCAAACTTAACTACAGTATATTTGATTTAATTAACGGAGAAGTTTTATGATACAACCACAAAGTTATCTCAAGGTAGCAGACAATACGGGTGCTAAAGAGATTATGTGTATTAGAGTTTTAGGTGGCTCTTTTAGATATAGTGGCAATATAGGTGACATTATTATTGCATCAGTCAAGACGGCTAATCCTGGTGGAATGGTTAAAAAAGGTGATGTTGTGAGAGCTGTAATAGTAAGAACACACAAAGGATTGTTGAGAGAGGACGGTTCTCACATACAGTTTGATGACAATGCAGCTGTAATTATTGACATCAACAAGCAACCTAGGGGTACTCGTATTTTTGGACCAATAGCAAGAGAACTTAGAGAAAAAGAATATATGAAAATAATATCTCTAGCTCCAGAAGTTATTTAATTACGAATATATTTTAGATTGTAAACCCAAAGAAGGTACTGATAGGTAAAATTTTATGAAAACATTACATGTTAAAAAAGGTGATAATGTCGTTGTGTTGTCAGGAAAGGACAAGGGAAAGACAGGTAGAATCTTGGCTTGTAGTCCAGAAAAATCTAGAGTGCAAGTAGAAGATGTTGCACCTATTACATTGCACAAAAAACCAAGGTCAGCTCAAAATTCGGGTGGACGGATAAGTGATTTTGGGTTTATTCATAGTAGTAATGTGCAAATTATTTGCCCTAACTGTAATAAGCCTACAAGGGTAGCACATGTGTTGACGGACGGCAATAAGTATAGGGCTTGCAAACATTGCAATGCCAGTCTAGATACTTCTAAGCAAGACAAAAAATCCAAAAAATCTGTAGACAAAAAATCAGAAAAGAAAGTTGACGATAAGAAAGCAGAAAAGAAAGTTGTAGACAAAAAGGCAGAAAAAGCAGACAAGAAGGTTGGCGATAAAAAAGCAAAAAAGTCTAAGGAATAGCTTATAGTCTTTAAAATTTATTTAATCTAAGAGTTTTATAGCTTAGCTACTAATATTGACGACTAAAAATTAATAACCAATAATTATTATGGATAACAATCAAACAATTCAAAATAAATTGCCAAAAGCTAAGGAAGCTAGAGGACGACTAAAGAGACGCTTTTACAATCAAATCTTACCTGAACTACAAAAAGAATTGGGTTTAAGCAATCCTTTTCAAGTGCCTCATCTTTCTAAAATAGTACTCAATATGAGATTGGGAGATGTGAAAGATAATTCAAAATCTTTGAGTTCTGCTATCAATGAGCTTAGTCTTATTGCGGGGCAAAAAGCTGTTCCAACTAAGGCAAGAAAGTCGGTTTCTAATTTTAAAGTTAGAGAAAATCAAACTATTGGTGCAAAGGTAACATTGCGTGGTGATGTAGCTTGGGAGTTTTTGGACAAGCTTGTATCTGTAGTTTTGCCTAGAGTAAGAGATTTTAGAGGTGTATCTGATAAGTCCTTTGATGGTAGGGGCAATTATAGCATGGGAGTTAAAGAACATCTAATTTTCCCTGAAATTAGCTATGAGTTGGTAGAAAAAGTAAGAGGATTGGATATTTGTGTAGTTACAACGGCGGACAATGATTTGCATGCTTTAGCGTTTTTAAGAAAAATAGGAATGCCTTTTGTAAAGAGATAAGTGTTAATGGTGGCTTCGTGTGTTTACTTCAATTGTTTTGCACTCGGGCAAGCTGGAGAATAAAATTATGGCTAAAAAAGCAATGATAAACAAGCAACAACGCCCTGCAAAGTTTTCTACTAGAGCGTATACTCGTTGCAATGTTTGTGGTAGACCACATTCTGTACTAAAAAAATATGGTATTTGCCGTATATGTTTTAGAAATATGGCATATCGTGGAGAAATACCTGGAGTTAGAAAGTCTAGTTGGTAGTCTTAGTGCTACAATAGAAAACAAAATTTGAAGATTGAGCAAGTGTTTTTTACAAACTGCCAGTCTTGGGAGTAGTTAATATGATGGTAACAGATCCAATAGCAGATTTGCTAACTAGAATACGCAACGCTTTGACTGCAAAGCATGATGGTTGTATTGTTCCGTATTCTAAAATGAAAGAGTCTATTGTACAAATACTCAAGGATGAGGGGTATATATCAAGTTTTGAAATTGTAGAGACTGGTGGATGTAAAAATATAAATATAGTCTTTAAATATGGTAGAAAATTTGAAAGGGTTATAACCAATCTTAAACGAATTTCAAAACCTGGATTGAGAGTTTATTGTGGTGTAGATGATTTGCCTAGAGTTTTAGATGGTTTAGGTTTGGCTATTATCTCTACTAGCAAAGGTGTTATGAGCGATCGCAATGCACGCAAGAGTAAAGTTGGTGGGGAAGTGCTTTGTTATGTTTGGTAAGTGTATTTTTTTGTAGAAGTGTTTGTAACGCTTGCTATAATTGCAAATATTTTATACAATTACATTGTTAATACAACTTTTTCATATTAAGGTTATTGCATGTATAGCTTGTCTTTTGTGAATAAGTTTTATTGGATATAAACTGTAAGATTTGGAGAGTATTATGTCTAGAGTAGGTAGACAAATTATCAATATACCTGACAAAGTTAAGGTAGAATACAACAACAATTTGGTGACTGTAACGGGTCCTTTGGGTAGTTTGAGTCAAAATATAGCTTCTCGCCACATCTCTGTAGAAATTGCAGGCAACATACTTACTGTGCTTCGTAATCGTGAAGACAAGCAAACTAAGGCAATGCATGGATTGTATAGAGTTTTAATCAACAATATGGTATTGGGTGTAGTAAAACCTTTTAGCAAGTCGTTGATAGTAAATGGTGTGGGTTACAAAACGGCAGTTAGTGGCAATAAATTGGTTATGAATATAGGTTATAGTCATCCAGTAGAAATTGTTGCTCCAAAGGGTATAACAATTACTTGCACAACTCCTACCGAAATCAAAGTAGAGGGTATTTCTAAAGAGCAAGTAGGTGCTGTTGCAGCCAAAATCAAAGCAGCTAAGCCTGTAGAACCATATCACCTATATGGAATAAGGTATAGTACTGAGCAATTGACCAAGAAAGAAGGTAAAACTGCAGGGAAGTAGTTAGTACAAGATTTGGATATGAAGCCATTAAGGTTTTTGTGTAGTTGTTGTGGATTGTTTGTTTTAGAAACATCTCAATAATTGCAAAAACAATATTAATTATGATTACATTAAAAGATAAAAACAAATCTAGAGACAAACGCAGAGCGAGAGTAAGGGGTAGGGTGAATGGAACGCCGTTAGCTCCTAGGCTAAGTGTTTATAGAAGTAGCCAACATATCTATGCGCAAATTATAGATGATATTGCAGGTGTCACTTTGGTATCTAGCAGTACTATTGCGAAGGGTATCAAGCTAGAGGGCAACAAAACTCAAGAAGCTGATATTGTAGGGCAAGATTTGGCTAAAAAGGCTATTGCTAAGGGTATAACCAAAGTTGTCTTTGATAGGGGTGGATATCTTTATCATGGTAGAATAAAGTCTTTGGCTGATGGTGCAAGAAAGGGCGGGCTTATATTTTAGATAAGTTTGTCTAATTGTGTGTCAAGATGTTGAATATATGTAGGGTTATTCCCAATAGGATTTAAATAAAATGGCAAGAGAAAGAAGAGAAGATACAAGGTTTGAAAAACCTGATGACGGCATCAAGACCAAGTTGGTTGCAGTCAATAGAATTACCAAAGTTGTTAAGGGTGGACGAACAATGCGTTTTAGTGCATTGGTAGTTGCTGGTGACGGCAATGGTAGTGTTGGTATAGGTATGGCAAAGGCTGCCGAAGTGCCTGATGCTATTCGTAAGGCTGAACAAAAGGCTAGACATAACATGACCAAAATAAGCATGGTTGGCGACACTATTCCTCATAGAACATATGGCAAGTTTAGTCGTGGCTATGTTTTGTTGATGCCTGCTAAAGAGGGTACTGGAGTAATAGCAGGTGGAAGTGTGCGTGCAGTTGTAGAACTTGCGGGTATAAAAAACATTACAACAAAGAGTTATGGAAGTCGCAATCCAATCAATGTTGTTAAGGCTGTATTTGAAGGATTGGTTTCTCTCCGTACTCCCGAAAAAATTGCTGCATTGCGTGGCAAAACAGTAGAAGAAATATTGTCTTAGTCTAAAGAAAATGTTTTGAAGTTTGAATGTGAGAAATGTAAGTTGTTTTAGAACATAAAATTGTTTTGTATAAATCTCAACAATGAAGTCTTATTATTGTTCTTATTTTTCTCAATATGAAATAAGGAGTTGCTATGCAAGATGCAAATATAAGCCCATCAACGAAAAAGATTAAAGTTACACTTAAAAAAAGTCCAATAGGTAGATTGGTAAAACATCAAAGAACTGTAAAGGCATTGGGTTTAAAAAAAATAGGTCAAACAGTAGAACATAATGACAATGTGGCAATTAGAGGAATGTTGTTTAAAGTTCAACACTTGGTAGAGGTAGAATAGTTTTGAGTTAATGATTTTAGGTTGTTTTTTTATTAGCCAAGATTGTAAACTAAAAACGGAGTAAGTATTATGAGTATGAAAATTGGACAAATATCACCCGCACAAGGTAGCAATATAAAGGCCAAAAGATTGGGGCGTGGTATAGGGAGTGGTCTAGGAAAGACAAGCGGAAAGGGACACAAAGGGCAATGGGCGAGAAGTGGTGGTGGAGTACGAATTGGTTTTCAAGGTGGACAAATGCCTTTGCATCGTAGAATTCCTAAGTCAGGTTTTGACAATATCCCTTTTAAGAAAGTATATTCTGTAGTCAATATCAGTGATTTGAACCAATTAGATGATGGTTCGGTAGTAGATGTGGCTTTGCTTAAGTCTGTAGGAATAATATCCAAAATAGAGCCTTGGGGACTAAAAGTATTAGGCAATGGTGAGTTGACTAAAAAGTTGACGGTTACTGCTGCTAAATTTACCAAAACTGCTGAGACTGCTATCCAAAAAGCTGGTGGTGTTGCCAACACTATTGTGGTAGAACATTGGTATAATAGTGCAGAGTCACGAAAAAAAGAACGCAAAGCACAAGCTAAACTAGACAAAAAATAACCTTATTTTGACAATTATTTTGCACTAATATTGAATTTTGTGTGCTTTAAGCATGATTATTTGTTGCAATTGCAACATGGTTGTGCTATAATATATTTTGGGAGTTTGGCATTAGTATTGTATTGACAAAAGTGTTTTTGATTATACAACTCATGCAATTGGGACTTATCAATTAGGGGAACAATGTTTCAGACTTTAGTAAATTCTTTTAAGAATAAGACTGTAAGAAACAAGATATTTTTGACCTTGTTTCTACTTCTTATATATAGATTAGGCTCGTGGTTGCCTGTACCTGGTATAGATGCGGATGTCTTTACCGCTACAGATGGGGACACTTTTTTGGGCTTGCTAAATGCTATCACAGGTGGAGCTTTGCAAAATGGTGCATTCTTGGCAATAGGTATAGCTCCGTATATTAATGCGTCTATTATTATACAGTTGTTGACGGTGGCTATTCCTCCACTTGAGAGGTTGTCTAAAAGAGGGGAAGAAGGAAGACAAAAGATTACACAGTTGACTAGATACTTTACTTTGCTGTTGGCTTTTGCTCAATCCATTGGTATAGTTATTACATGGTCAAATAGTGGTAGTTTGGATCTCAATGTATTTGGTGCGGGTACTAGTTCTTTTTGGGTTGGTTTTATTGTAGTTGTTTTATTGGTTGGTGGTACTGCCTTTACTATGTGGTTGGGTGAAAAAATTACAGATATTGGCGTAGGTAATGGTATAAGTTTGTTGATATTTACGGGTATAATTTCGTCTGCTGGATTGGCTATAGTTAGTATTTTTAGTAGAATTGTCAAGGGTGGAAGTGATGGGAATCTGGCAGTATTTGAGTTGATTGGGTTTATATTCTTGGTAGTTAGTATCTTTTTGTTGGTTGTTTTTGTAGATTCGTCTGTAAGAAAAGTCCCAATACATTATGCCAAGCAAATCAAGGGTAGAAAACAATACGGTGGACAAAATACTCATATTCCAGTTAAATTAAATGCAAATGGTGTTTTGCCAATAATATTTGCTATGAGTTTGTTGACTTTTCCACAGTTGTTGATGTCAATATTTTGGAAGGATACAGCATTTTATAATGGATATATAAATGTTATGGGACCTGCCAAACCGTTGTATTATGCTATATTGTCTGTTTTGATATTTGGATTTTCATATTTTTATGCAGCTATACAATTCAATCCAGAAGAGGTTGCAAGAAATATTCAAACATACGGTGGTTTTATACAGGGTATACGCCCTGGCAAACCTACAGCAGATTATCTAGCTAAGATTAGTAATAGGTTGACATTGTTTGGTGCTTTCTTTTTGACTTTTGTAGCTATCGTACCATCAATTATATTTAGTATAGTGTTGGAAGATGCTCAGTTGGTTAATGCCTTTTCGGCTACAGGACTATTGATTGTGGTTAGTGTGGCATTAGAGTTTGACAAACAATTGGAAAGTCAGTTGATGATGAAGCATTATAAAGGATTCTTGAAGTAGTTGTTAGTTTTGGATTGTATATCAATAACTAGATTAAAAAACAATGAAGCAAAATTTGCAAATAGATTCTAAACCTATAGAATTAAAAAAAAAGATGTTGAGACTAATATTGTTGGGAGCTCCGGGATCGGGCAAAGGTACACAAGCAAGCTATTTGGTAAAACTAAAGGGAATACCACATATTTCTACTGGTGATATCTTTAGAAATCATATATCAAATAAGACAGAGTTGGGGTTGCAAGTTAAACATTATTTAGACAATGGTTTGTTAGTACCTGATAGCCTTACGGTAGATATTGTAGCTAGCAAACTTAAGGAATGTCCTAATGGTTTTGTTCTAGATGGGTTTCCTCGCAATTTATATCAAGCACAATCGTTGGATAAACTCGTAAGTATAGACAAAGTGTTGTATTTTGATGTAAAAAAAGAAAGTATTATAGTGAGATTGTCTAGTAGAAGGGTTTGTACATGCGGTAGGACTCATACGGTAGAAGACAATCAGTTGGTAGAGATAGATTGTGTGTGTGGTCTCAAAGCTACAAGGCGAATTGATGATTTGCCAGAAACTGTAGAGAGGCGTTTAGATTTGTACAACACAGACACCAAGCCATTGATAGAGTATTATAGAACTCAATCAAAGCTTGTGGAGATAGATGGCATGCAAGATATTGTTAGGGTTAGTGAACAAATAGCAAGTGTATTAAGTTAAGTTTTTGCTTTTGTATTCTAATCTTGTGGTGCTATTTTGTTGAGTAAAGTCAAGTATATTAATGATATTTATAAAGACAGACACAGAAATTGCCAATATGCGACAAGCGGGCAAGGTAGTAGGTGAAGCTCTCAATCACATAAAACAATTTGTAGATGTGGGTGTTGCGACTTTAGAGCTTGACAAAATTATGCAAGATTTTGTCTTGACTAGGGGTTGCATTCCGTCTTTTGTGGGATATCAAGGATACAAGTATACAACATGTATGTCTGTCAATTCGGCGGTTGTTCATGGTATACCCAACAATTATAAGTTGCAGTTGGGTGATATTGTTGGGATAGATATTGCTGTTAGTTTTAATGGCTGTCATGCTGATGCCGCTAGAACTTATGGTGTAGTTAAAATTAGTGGTTTAAATCAAAAATTGATATCCACTACCGAAGAATGTTTTTTTGAGGGAATCAAGTTTGCAAAACCCGAATATAGAGTTGGTGATATAGGTCATGCTATTCAACGGCTAGCCGAAAGCAAGGGATATGGAGTAGTTAGAGATTTGACAGGACATGGTATTGGCAAAAGTTTGCATGAAGCTCCATCAGTTCCAAACTATGGAAAGTCGGGTAGTGGTGCTAGTCTCAAAAAAGGAATGGCAATTGCAGTAGAACCCATGATAAATCAAGGAACAGAAAGGGTAACAATAGATAAGCTAGACAATTGGACTTGCCGTACGCTAGATGGAAGCAATTCTGCCCATTATGAAAACACAATATTAATTACTGATAGCGAGCCTGAAATTATTACTTTAGTATGAACAACAAAACAATAGAGATTGGTGCATTAGTAATTAGCAATTGTGGTAGAGATAATGGTAAGAAATATTTGGTGGTTGGGTATGCTGAGCAAAGTATGTTTGTATTGTGTTGTGATGGCAATTATCGCAAGCAAACTAATCCAAAAAAAAAGCGTATAAAGCATGTCAAGGTATATGGTATTGTAGAATCTATTCAACAAAAAATACAAAACAACCAAAAGGTCTTTGATAGTGAAATATATAGTGCAATTAGTAGTTTTGAAATAGATAGCTAAAAACACTAGTTCTCATGTGTATGTATTAATGTGATTGATATTAATACACTTGGGGCTAGTCTTAATAGTAGGAGTTGTTATGCCAAAAGGAGACCATATAGAAACCGAAGGTATTGTAGTAGAGACATTACGCAATGCTATGTTTAAGGTAAAATTATCCAACGGTCACATAGTGACGGCAACTATAAGTGGCAAGATACGAATGCACTATATCAAGATTTTGGTAGGGGATTCTGTCAAGATTGAGATGAGTCCATATGATATTACTAAGGCTAGAATAACTTATAGAAATAAATCATAAATGATATTTATTACAACTTTTTTGTTATTAAAAACTGTCAATTTTTGACAGTTGCCAATTTGGTTTAGATATGTTATAATACGATTTATGTGTTTCCTTTTTTTGACAAAATGAATTGGTATCACTTAAAGTTTTTGGAGTTAAGTAAAAAATGAAAGTTAGAACATCAGTCAAGCCCATGTGCGATAAATGCAAAATTATAAAGCGTCATGGTATAATTAGAGTAATATGTGCAAAGTATCCATCGCACAAACAAAGACAAGGATAGTTTGGTATTGTCAGTTAGTTGTTGCCTTTTGGCACAATAGTGACTTTGTATTTGTTGCATAATATTATTTAAAATTAAGTTTAATACAATAGTATGGTTAGTGTAGGAATGCTATCCACGGAGCAAATAAACAATGGCAAGAATTGCAGGTATAGATTTACCAAAAGACAAAAGAGTAGAGATAGGTTTGACAAGCATCTATGGTGTAGGACGCCCTATGTCCAATACAATATTGCAAAAAGTGGGAGTAGATCCCAATATTAGGGTTAAAGATTTGACAGAAAGTCAAGTCATAGCTATTGCAAAATATATTGATGCCAATGTCACTGTTGAGGGTGATTTGCAAAGAGAAAGGCAACTTAATATCAAAAGATTGATAGATATTGGTTGTTACCGTGGGGTAAGACACCGCAAGGGATTGCCTGTTAGGGGACAAAGCACTAAGCAAAATGCAAGGACACGCAAGGGTCCAAAAAGAACTGTGGGACGCAAAAAAGAAAAATCAAAGAGATAGGTTTTGTTTGTTGTTTTTTGAGTTGTCAACTAATAATTGATAACTATATAGCGTTAAAAATGTTTAAATACAACAATATCAATTGATTTTGATACAGGATGCTTTTGAAAATTATTTAATCATTTTGTATACAAACAATATTGTCACCTAAAATTATTATACAACTATCAACGGAGCAAATATAATGGCAGTCACAAAGAAGACTACAAAAAAGAGAGTAACTCGCAATATTGACAGAGGGCAAGCTCACATTAGATCTAGTTTTAATAACACTTTAATTACTCTTACAGATGAAAGAGGAAATGCAATTGCGGCATGTAGTGCTGGTGCTATGGGATTTAGGGGTTCACGCAAATCTACTCCATATGCGGCACAACAGGCATGCGAAAGGGCGGCTAGAGTAGCAGCCGATGCAGGATTGCGAGGTGTAGATGTTTTTGTAAAAGGACCGGGTGCAGGTAGAGAATCGGCGGTTAGGGCATTGGAAGTTGCGGGGATAAGAGTGTTTAGCATTCAAGATGTTTCGCCTATACCACACAATGGTTGCAAACCACCAAAGCGAAGAAGAGTGTAGTTGCAATTTAATAGTTTTTGTTGATTTTGTATTGTTTGCGATACTAAAAAATTAGAAACAGTAAATTAATTATATACGCATAGCTTGATATGCTATGCAATTTTGGGAGAACTAATGGCAAAATATACAGGTGCTGATTGTAGAATATGTAGGCGAGAAGGACAAAAATTGTTTTTGAAAGGTGATAGATGCACTAGTGTTAAGTGTGCTATAGAAAAACGCCCAAAGCCACCTGGGCAACATGGTATGGGACGCAAAAAGGTCAATGAGTATGGACTTCAATTGCGTGAAAAACAAAAGACAAAAAGGGCGTATGGTCTTTTGGAAAAACAGTTTAGAGCATATTATGATGAGGCTGCTAGACGCAAAGGTGTAACAGGTGAAGTTATGTTGAGTTTGTTAGAGACTCGTCTTGACAATGTTGTTTACCGAATGGGTATAGGTAGTAGTCGTGCAGCCGCTAGACAAATTGTAAACCATGGTCATATTACAGTCAACGATAAGTCTGTCAATATTCCGTCATATCAAGTCAAGGTTGGTGATATTGTAGCCATCAAGGAAAATAAAAAAGAAAGTGTGTTTATAAAAGAGTTGAAGGGTGCAAAAATAGTTATGCCAAAGTGGTTGGATTTTGATACTGAGACTTTTGTTGGCAAGATTTTGCAAGTACCCGAAAGAGAAGATATAGATTTGACAATCAATGAAAGATTGATAGTTGAGTTGTATTCTAAGTAGAATTAATATATAAACAAGTTTTGGCTTAAAATTGCAAAACTACAAAAGTGCAAATTGTACTTTTGTGTTTTTGATAGTTGCAATCTCAAATTTTGATGGGAAATATCACAAAACAATATACTTTATTGTGATAATTTTCAATATATGGAGTTACATCTTATGATGGAAATAGAGACGCCTAGAATAGAAATTATAGAAAAAGAGAGTGCAAGAGAAGGGACATTTGTCATAGAACCGTTGGAAAGAGGTTATGGCATTACTCTTGGAAATAGTTTGCGTCGTGTATTGTTGTCTGCTTTGCCAGGAATTGCTGTGGTTGGTATCTCTATAGATGGAGTGTCACACGAGTTTAGCACAATCAAGGGCGTAAAGGAAGATGTGGCAGATATCATTCTCAATTTAAAGAGTCTTAATCTAAGGGGAAGCTTTAATGACAGTTTGGTTAAAAAGACTTTACACATAGAAAAATCTACTCCGGGTGCTGTGACGGCAAGGGATATTGCCTTTGATCCAGAAGTTGAAGTACTCAACCCTGATTTGCATATTTGTACGCTAGATGTAGATGCCAATCTTGTTTTGGATTTAGTAATAGGTAAGGGGCGTGGTTATGTGCCTGCTGTTGGCAACAAAGATAGTAGTAGACCAATTGGTTTTATTCCAATTGATAGTATATTTACACCTGTTAAATTTGTAAATTATCAAGTTGAACCTACACGAGTTGGTCAAAATATAGACTTTGACAAATTGACTATTGATGTAAAGACTGATGGTTCTCTTACCGCTAAGGATGTGTTGTCGCTAGCTGCAAGGTCTATATCAGACCACATGAAAATATTTACTGAGTTGTCGTCTGTTTATGGCAATATGGAGATACTCATAAGTAGGATAGAAGACAAACAAGCAAAAGTCTTAGAGATGAGTATAGAAGATATGGATTTGTCTGTAAGAAGTTATAATTGTTTGAAGAGAGCAGGAATACACACTATAGAAGATTTGACACGCCGTACAGAAGATGATATGCTTAAAGTTAGGAATTTGGGACGCAAGTCATTAGATGAAGTTATACAAAAGTTGCGTGGTTTGCAGTTGGATTTGAGAATGGTAGAAGATTAAGTGATAGACAAGCTTGGCGTAATGATAGTAATTGAAAATTAAAAGCAAGAAACGCACGATAGTTTTGAAGTTATTGATATGTTTGCTTTGCTTTTCCGTATTTGGGCTTTCGTCCAATTTTATGAGGTTTTAAAAAATATTATGCAACAACGAAAATTGGGTCGCAATACTACACAACGCATGGCGTTGTTGAAAAATCAAGTTACGCAATTGCTTTGGCATGGGCGTATAGAGACAACATATCATAGAGCTAAAGAAGTGCAAAGGTATGCTGACCAAATTTTGTGTTTGGCACAAAGTACATGGCAAGACACATACAAGAAGACAGAAAATCGTCGCAACGCAAAGGGGCAACCAATCCAAGTTGAGATAATTAATGACGGACCAAAAAAACTCAATGCAAGGCGTGCTATCATGGCAAGAGTATACGATATTCAAGAAGTTAGACCACAAGAAGAGCCATATGATGCATTCAAAGCTAGGGTAGGAGATATTAGGCATCCATTGATTGAAAAAATATTCAATGACTATGCACCTCGTATTGCCAATCGTAGTACTAGACTTAATGCCAAAGGTGGTTATACAAGGGTATTAAAGATGGGACCACGCCGTGGCGATAATGCTGAAAGTGCTATTATTGAGTTGGTATTTTAGCAGTGTTTTTTGTTAATAGTTTGCTATATATTTTGCTATTATGTGCAAATAAAATATGCATGTATGTAATTTATAGTTACTATTTTTGTGTTAAATTGATAATATTATATTGGATAAATTAAGAGAAATTGTTGATGCTATTAGTTGGTTGTCAGCAATTTTTGTTTTTGTAACAATACTTTATAAGTGTATAACTGGTGGATATTAACAATTGACAAAATGTGCGTTATTCTTTATTTGACGCCAAAAAAAGAACCAAAAAGCATTTGAGGCGAAGCCCCCCGAATGCTTTAAGGTTGATTTTAATTAGGTTTTGGTTTTCTTCATACTAATCTTTTTCATAATGTAATTGATTGTGTATTGTATTGTGGCTTTAAATAAACAAGTATCAACTATTATGTATAGCGGATACTTGTTTGTATATTGAATAATTTAAGTCTATTGTTTTTTATAATGAGCAAGTTGTTGCATTTTGATTGAATTTGATTGTTGTTGTATACGGTTGTTTCTTATGTAAATATTTGACAATATATGTCTAATACTGTATTATTGTAAATACTATAAGTAGGAGACTTTAATGGGATTAAATTTATTGGAAACAGAAGTAAATCCAAATATGCAGGTGTTTGGGTTGGTACATATATTGTATGTTGTTGTAGGACTTGGGTTGGCTATACCACTTGCTATATTTGTAGCTAAGCGTATAGGTTGGAATAAGCGTGTATTTTTGATTGCTGGCGTGTTGATATTTTTGGGAGAAGCAACTAGAACGCTGTTGTTGGTAGAAGAAGGTGACAATGGGGGGTGGTATCTATCGCCCAAATATTTGCCGGTTCATCTCTGTGCAATGCAAGTCTTTTTAATTTTTGCATTAGCACTAGCTAAAAAAGAAAATACTATCAAAAATTTGTGTGCTATTATGTATCCTACCTTGGTAGCGGGTGCGGCTATGGCGTTGTTGATACCATCACCTGAAGGAACTGATACATTTGTGAGTTTTTTGGGATTTCAATTTTTTGCTTCACACTCTTTGCTAATGTTTGTTGGTATCTATATGTATTTGACGAGACCTGTAAAGTTTGATTTTAAGACATATGGAATAGCCATAGGGTTTATGGCAGTATCTTTGATTGGGGCGTTGTATCTCAATGCAATATTGGGTGGAGCTGAGACCAATGTCAACTATTGGTTTGTAGCATATCCGCCACAAGATGGTTTGCCTTTGCTAAACTTAGATAATGGATGGGGGATATATATCCTTAATTTGGCATGTTTAACAATAATTTTGATTAGCTTGACTTATGTGCCTGTTGTCGTTTCTTATTTTCTCAACAAAAACAAGATTGTAGAAAATCATCAAATAGATATACAAAACAATATCAACTAAATTGTTTTGTAGCGGTGTTTTAGTTCTTTGTGTTATGAGCGTGTACAATGAGCTATTATTAACAATAAATACAATCAATCAACAAAAGCAACAATATTTTTTGACGCAAAAAAATAACTTAAAAAGCTATTGGAGGTGCGAATTCAAACCCCAGAAAGCTTTAAGGTGTTTTTATTATAGGTGTTACTCTTTTTCTACTAATATGCTCTATTTGTATACTCTGTATGTTAGTAAATTGAATATAATGTAAAATATTGCCAATGTCAATGCAATGCATATTGTATTGACATTTTTTGTATATTATGTTATAATAAAAATACAGCATTTGTTTTTTTACAGTTTAGATTTAATTTAGTGTTATTTAATGCTATTTATTAAATAAAAAACATTTATTTAAGCATACTATTAGTACAAATATTGAGTAGAATACTATATAGTTGAAAAAATGTGCGTATCAATCAAAGCTATGGGTAGTACAGTTGAGTTATCCACATTGTGTGGATAACTTTGTGAATAACTTTTGTGTTTATAAAAAATATTTTGCAACAATAATATATATGTTGTAGAAATATAAATTAATAAATAAATTTGGGCGTCATCTTTATTTTCGTTTGTTAAATATTGTAGGTGGTGTCCATCATTTTGCGGAAAAATTTTTGAACAAAACAAATATAAAATATTAATATATTTGCAATTTAGGAGAAATAAAAATGAATGTATTGAGCCGAGGACAAAGTGCTAAAATCACATACTGCGACAACTGTGGTAGTCAATTGATGTATAAGCAAGAAGATGTGTATACAGATGTAACATCTGAGCAACACAATAATCAAACTATCTTTAAGTACAATGTCAAATTTTTGGTATGCCCAGTATGTAGACATCGTATATTGTTGGACAAAACTTATATGCAATAGTTTTGTTTTTAAATAAAATTTTGATTATTGTCTCAACTAGTTTGATAGACAACATATATTGTTTATAAAAATTTGGTGTTTATTTTGTAGATATGGTTGACTCAATTTGTAAATATTGATAGCAACTTATTGATTATCTAGTTGTATAAAGTTGACTAAATATTGATTTATAAAGCTATTGTTTGGACTAAAATCATAGTCTATGCAATTGCTTTTTGTATTTTTATAGGTTTCCATATTTTGTAAAATAATCTTTCTACAACACAAATACATGTCTTAAATATTACATAATAGCATATGAAATATTAAATAAAAATTGTAAAAAATCTGTTGACACTATCATATAAAAGATGGTATAATTTATTCTAAATAGACCCCTGCTATGACGGTGGTTAGTAAAATAATAGGAGAAAATAAAATGGCAAAGGCAAAATTTGACCGTAGCAAGCCGCATGTCAATGTAGGTACTATTGGACACGTTGATCACGGCAAAACTACACTTACAGCTGCTTTGGCAACAGTTTTGGCCGCAAAGGGTCTTGCAAAAAAGATGAACTATGCGGACATAGATAAAGCCCCTGAAGAAAAGGCAAGAGGAATCACAATCAATACTGCCCATGTAGAGTATGAGAGTGCTACTCGTCACTATGCCCATGTAGATTGCCCTGGGCATGCCGACTATGTCAAAAACATGATTACGGGTGCTGCACAAATGGACGGTGCGATTTTGGTTGTTTCGGCAAGTGATGGTCCAATGCCACAAACTCGTGAGCATATCTTGCTTGCTAGACAAGTTGGTGTACCAAAGATTGTTGTTTTCCTTAACAAGGTAGACTTGGTTGATGACCCTGAATTGCTAGAATTGGTTGAAATGGAAGTTAGAGAGTTGCTTTCTAGCTATCAATTTCCTGGTGATGATACGCCAATTATCAAAGGTTCTGCTCAAAAAGCTTTAGACGCTGCCAATGCGGGCAAGGCTGATGACCCTGCTTGCAACCCAATCATGGAGTTGGTTGCTGCTCTTGACAGTTATATCCCTCAACCTGAGAGAGATGTAGACAAACCATTCTTGATGCCTGTAGAAGATGTATTTACAATTTCTGGTCGTGGTACAGTTGCTACTGGTAAGGTTGATAGAGGTTCTATCAAGATTCAAGACAAGGTTGAGATTGTTGGACTAAAGCCTACTACAGAAACTACGGTAACAGGTATAGAAATGTTTAGAAAACAGCTTGACTTTGCTCAAGCGGGTGACAATGCTGGGCTTTTGTTGCGTGGTGTAGACCGCAAAGACATTGAAAGAGGGCAAGTTTTGGCAGCTCCAAAATCTATAACGCCTCATACTGAGTTTGAAGCAGAAATTTATGTTCTTAAAAAAGACGAGGGTGGACGCCATACGGCTTTCTTGAATGGATATAGACCGCAATTTTATTTCCGTACTACTGATGTGACGGGTACAATAAAACTTCCTGATGGGGTAGAAATGGTTATGCCTGGTGACAATGTCTCTATTACAGTTACTCTTATTTCTCCAATAGCTGCTGAGACGGGTTTGCGTTTTGCTGTTCGTGAGGGTGGACGCACGGTAGGTAGTGGTGTTATTTCAAAAATTATTAAGTAAATAAACAAAAACCTTTGATGGCTTGCAAAAGCTGTCAAAGGTTTTTGTCCATTTATGTGAAATTGTTAAAAACTTGTGAATGAGTTGCAAGATATGTGTATAATTTGATTTAACGCTTGTGGTGTAGAATTTGCGGTTGTTGCAGTGTTTTGTATTTAAAATTTAGCAACAAAATTGCTAGTTGGTTTTGTACCTTATTTGTTTAGGAGTGTACAACGAGTGGTTGTTACAATAAAGTACAAACACTCAACAGGACTTGCGTTATTCTTTTTTGGCGACAAATAAAGAATCAAAAAAGCTATTGTGGAATTCTCCAAAACCCCCGAATGCTTTAAGATTGATTTTATTTAAGTATTACTTACTTCAATCTTAATGTACTCTATCTTATTTGTTTGATATCCTAATTTGATATTATAACTAATGTCAATTAAAATATTTTATTGTTGTTATATAGTTTATATAAATAAAGGAAAAGTATGAATATTAAAACAAGAGCAGTAGCTATCAAAATGATGGCAATAATAGTCTTTGTGAGTCTTGTAGGCTTGCTAGTTGCTTGCAACAAAAATAATCAACGAAATGAAGTTTGGGTATATGTTATTACAAAGTCAGATACTCCACTTCACAAACAGTCTATAGAAATGGCAGAAGCTTTTAATAAAATGCAAGAAGAAGCGGGCGACAAAGGACCAAAAGTTGTTATCAAAAATTTTGCAGCTGTAGGTGATGCCGAAAAAGCAGTATCATTAGAGACTCCGATGGGTATTGGTCCTGATTTGTACTATCATTTTGCCAATGAAGCTATGGGATATATTAAGTCAGGCAAAGTATTGCGTCTAGACAATGAAGGTGATTCTTCAAAAACAGATAAGTTTGATTTGAAAGAGTTGATAGATAGAACGGGTGGCACAAAAGACGGTGCGGGAGATTATAGCAATTTGGACAATCTCACTAGCTCATCTCTTGCAGAAGCTATGTCTCAACCTGGTAGAGAGGGTGAATTGTGGAGTTTGCCACTACATGAGAGCGGTCCAGTACAGTATTTTAATAAAGTAATTTTTGATGAGGTTGGACTCCCTTTGCCAACAAGTTGGGCTGAACTTGAAAGAGCAGGAAAAATAATAAAAAAAGAATTGGATATACCTACTTTTCATGCTAGTACAAGGGTAGAGCTTATTCAACAATTGGTGATACAAAGTGGTAGTGATTATATCATAAATAGTGGTGACAAATTTAAGACAAATTTTGATAAAGCCGTTCTTAAAAATGTACTTGAATTTTATCAAAGAGGGGTTGCTGAAGGTTGGATTGTAGACTCAATGGAAGGTGGTGTATATGCATCTGATTTGCTAATGCAAGGCAAAATTGCATCATATTCTGGAAGCAATTCTCATGACACAACTATGCCTCCTAGCAAAGAAGACGAACATGGACAAGTGGTATTTGAAAAAGTAGTAGCTCAAAACTTGCAAGGTGGAATAGTAGCGGGTGGTCATGGTGGTTCTTTAGATGAATTTATAACAGATGAAAATGATGAATTTATAACAGATGAAAATGGTGATAAAATTGAAAACCCAGATTACAACCCAGAAGCACACGAATGGGCACCTGAGTACAATAGACAAATGATAATCTTTAAATCAAATAGTGAAAGAGAGAGAGTATCACTCAAATTTGCTAAATACTTTATCAACGCCCAAAATTCTGCAATATGGGCTGCTGCTAATACTGTCAATTCTCCATATGTAGATGCACGCAAAGAACAAGTATATATAGATGCTTTTGAAAAAAGTTATGCTATGCAAGTAGCACAAGCTGCTAGAACTTATTCTACAAATATCCCTCTTACAATTTTGGGTGGATTGAAAGAGGTTAGAGATGCTATATCAAATGCTTTCAAAACAATTTTGAGTGATGACGAACCAAGTATTGATGAAGTAATAAACAATATGATTGAAGATGCAGACAGAGCTCTTGGTAGTGTATTGTAACAATTGATTTGTATATTATCAAATAAAGGCATTGTATTTTAATTGTAAAAACATCTAAAAACTCTTTGTATGGGTTTTTAGATGTTTCCAACACCAATAGCAAGTAATATATTTATAGTTTTTAATTTATCAACTTTTGCACAAACTTTGTGCAAAACAATAGCAAAATTATTTTTGGCATTCAAATCCCATTTTAGGGAATACAATAAATCAATCTATGAAAATAGTATTAGAAGGTATAACAAAAGAGTTTAAGTCCAAAGATGGAAGCAATTATGCGGTAAAGGATTTGAATTTAGAAATTAAAGATGGAGAGATAACCGCATTATTAGGGGGAAGTGGTAGTGGAAAAAGTACAACACTCAATATGATTGCTGGGATTTTGCCTACAACTAGTGGCAAAATCTATTTTGGCGATCAAGATATTACTAATTTTCCTATGGAAAAACGCAATGTCGGCTATGTTTTTCAAGATTACTTATTGTATCCCAATATGAGTATATTTGACAATATAGCTTTTCCACTCAAGTTGCAACAGTATGCGGGCTATGCCAACAAATTTGGATTGGATAAGGGTGCAAGTTGGCTACAAAATCGCAAATCCAAAAAGCTAGATATAAGACAAAGAGTTGAGAGTATTGCAGAAATATTGCAACTTACGCCACTTTTGAATAGGCGACCTAGTACTCTATCAGGAGGGCAACAACAGCGGGTAGCAATTGCTAGAGCATTGATAAAAGAACCGGCAGTATTGCTACTTGACGAACCTTTTAGCAATCTAGATGCACGCCTTTCTTTGGCTTTGCACGAAGAGTTGTTGCAAATACAAAAACGCACAGGTGTAACAACAGTTTATGTCACTCACAATCAAGAAGATGCAATGTTTGTATCCAACAGTATTGCTATACTCAAAGATGGTACATGTATGCAAAACTCTTCACCACAAGAACTCTACACCAATCCAAGAAATTTTTATGTAGCCAACTTTATTGGCAAGTTGCCTATCAATTATGTTTCGGGGCAAATTGTTGATGGTAAATTTGTATCAGATGATGCTCACATACAAATAGAGTTATTGGCTGAAAACAAGATAGATGATAGACAAAGCGTGTTAGTGTGCTTTAGACCTGAAGGGGCAGAAGTTGCAAAATATCGTGAAGAACAATTTGAAGCTTTGGTTGTCAACAATAGTTTTCATGGAAAAGATGTCATGCTTAAAGTCAAAGCGGGTAATACATTCATGACGGTAGTGCATACTAGAGTAATAGACGAACCTCAATCCAAGGTTGGCATTGCAATCAATCCTAAGTATATCAAGTTCTTTGATAAAAGTACGGGAGAGTCTTTGAAATGAAAAACAAACAAGCAATAGCTTCTAATACAACTACAATAAATGTTGATAGTGATAGTATAGTACAACAGTCAACATTAGATGCCAATCGTGTGGCAATGCATATGGTTATTGAAAACTCATTAAAAGCGACAAAAGATACTCCAATAACTTATTCTAAATTAGAAAAAATTAAGTATAAGGTTTGGGCAAAGATTGTACCATGGTTGTATATCTCTCCCTTTTTGATTGCTATTCTTGTGTTTAGTGTTTATCCTATATTCAATACTCTATTTATGTCTTTCAAAGAAGACTATAATTATATCAATGGTGACTATAGTGGTATCGGCTTTGGCAATTATGAAGATCTTTTTGACAATAGATTTTTTATTCAAGCTATAGGCAATACCCTAACTTATGTAGTTTTGGTTGTCCCTATTACTTTGGCTTTTGCAATATTGTTTGCTAGCATGCTAAACAAACAAATGAAAGGAAAAGCATTGTTTCAAACTGCGTTTTTTTTGCCCTTGGTTACATCTAGTATAGCTATAGGTTATGTTTGGCAATTTATATTTAGTGGCAATGGACTTATCAATTGGTTTGTTGGATTGTTTGGTGCTGAAAGTATTCCGTGGTTGACTAGTTCAAAGTATAGCATGTTTGTATTGGTATCTTATGGGGTGTGGAATGGCATACCTTTTGCAACAATGATTCTTCTTAGCAACATGCAACGCATCAACAAACGCTACTATACTAGTGCTAGAATGGACAATGCATCAAGTTGGCAACAGTTTAAAAAAATAACTTTGCCTATGATGATTCCAACAATATTAGTATTGGCAGTACTCAATATGTTGTCATCATTGAAGGTCTTTAATGATGTATTTGTGTTGTTTAATGGCGAACCTGGACCCTTTTCTAATTTATATACTTTGGTATACTTTGTATATCAAAATCTACAAGGTGGGGGAAGTAGAGGTACAGCTGCGGCTGTTGCAATATTGTTGATGATGATAGCATTTATTGGTGCAATAGTTGTATTTGCACTTCGCAATTTTAGAAAAATTAATTTTACCAAAATATTTAAAAGGAGAGAAAAGCTAAATGGCATCACAAGCACACTCGATACCCAACAGCAATAATAAATGGCATCAGGTATGGCAATCAATGTCGTCAGCTATAAAGTCCAAAAAGGTATGGAAAAAAATTGGATTTTATGTATCAATAATATTGTTTGCTATTGTTATGTTCTTTCCTTTTTATTGGATGTTGATAGCATCACTCAAGTCTGCTACAGAGATTACTGCCACTACACCATCTTTTTGGCCTAGCTTCAACTTTGGAAATTGGTGGCAAATTTTGACCAATTCTAGGTTTATTAGGTATTTGCTAAATTCTCTTATTGTTGCAGTAGCCAATGTCGCTCTCACTACTGTAGTTGCAATTTTGGCTGCATTTGCATTGTCTAAGTTAAAAATCAAAGGTAGGGCATATATTATTGCGGGTATGCTAGTTTTGATAGCTGTACCATTTGAAGTTTTGGTTATTACCAATTTTAGCACAATGGTTGAGTTGGGTTTTTATGATTCCTTACCTGCACTTTTTATTCCATTTGCGGCAAGTGTGTATTATACAATGATATTGCGAAATAGTTTTTTGGCGTCTAGTGACAAAATATACCATGCGGCACGCATTGATGGTGCTAGCAACTTTAGGTATTTGACACAGATACTTATACCACAAGCCAAACCTACAATTATTTCAATAATGTTGTTTGCGGCATTGGCTAGTTGGAATAGTATAATGTGGCCAACTTTGATAATAAGAAGTGACGAAAATATGACCCTTACATTTTTGCAAAACTTTTTTAAATTGGAAGATGGTTTGGTTCAACAAGAGATGATTATGGCTGCTAGTTTGATATCTATTATTCCTACAGTTGTGTTGTTTGTTTTTTTTAGAAAGTATATGACACGGGGCGTAAATATGGGTGGCACAAAGGGATAAATATTGTGGATATTGTATTTTTGGCAACAATTATTTTATGTTTATTATCAATCATATTGATATTTGTTGTTATAAGATTGTTAGTTGTACTTATTGATTTTTTTAAAATTAAAAGCTTATTAGTGCATGCCGAAATATTAAGTGTAGAAAAAGAGACGGACAAATTGTCATATGAGTTGAATAAAAATAAAGAACACGATTTAATGTCTTTATTTGATACAGAAGAGCAACAAGATGCTGCTGCTGATTGACCTTTTTGATAAATCAAATGTGAATAACTTTATTTGAGAGTGTACAAATAGAGTGCATTAATATGCAAAGTAAGAGACAACTTAAATAAAATCAACCTGAAAGCGTTCGGGGGTTTGAATTCGCCCCCCCAAGAGTTTTTTTGGTTCTTTTTTGTTGTCAAAAAAGAATAATATTGCTTTTGTTGAATGTTTGTATATTACTGTTAATATTCTCTTGTTGTACGCTTTCAATATTAATTAGCAATGTTATTGGGATATGAAATATGAAATTTGTATTGGCTACAACCAACAAAGGTAAGCTCAAACAGTTGTCAGCATTACTCAATACTGATACTATTCAACTTTGTACACTAAGTGATATTGACTATACAAAAGAAGTGATAGAAGATAGTGGTACATTTGAGGGCAATAGTTGGCTTAAAGCTAACCAAATCTATAGAGACACGGGTATGCCGACAATTGCCGATGACAGTGGTCTCATTATTAGAGTATTAGATGGACGCCCAGGGGTGGATACTGCACATTATGCAGGTGGTGAAAAATTTTCTCGTTTTGATAGATTGACGGCATTGTTGAAAGAAATGGAAGACAAGATTGATAGACGGGCTAGTTTTGTAAGTTATATTACATGCATCATTGCTGATGAAACAGTGATAAAGGTACAAGGTGAAATGAGCGGTAAAATCTCAACTCACATAGTAGATTTGGACAAAGGTATGACATTTGAGCCTATATTTGTGCCTGACGGATATGATAAGTGCATGAGTCAATTGGACGAAAAAGACAAATTGAATATCAATCACAGAGCAAAGGCGGTCAAAAAATTGTTGAACGAATTTAAAAAGATTGGCTTGGTTGATTTGTAAATTATTAAAAGCAATCTACTCTAGAGTTTTAGGGTAGATTGCTTTTTGTAATTTACAACTTTAATCAAATATATAAATGTACAAATATAGTACATTAAAACAGAACGAAGTAATAGATAAATAAAATCAATCTTAATGCGTTTAGGGAATTTGCAACCCCACAATAGCTTTTTTGGTTTTTTGGCGTCAAAAAAAAATAATGTTGGTTTTGTTGATATTTTGATTTTATTGTTAATAATCTCTTGTTGTACACTCTTTCCAATATTGATTGATATTTTATATAGATGCCAAAGCAGCCCAAGTTTGAGGACCAACCAATCCATCATTTACCAACCCTGAATATAGTTGAAAAGTGCGTACAGCTTGAGTTGTTGCAGGTCCAAATACACCATCTACTGTTATAGCAGGTATTGCTCCAAAGACAGTTCTTGCATGATTGAGCAAGTTTTGCAAAGTGCGAATATTTGCCCCTGACTGTCCTTGTCTCAATATATATCCAGGGAAAGGGTTGTTTTGTGTTGGTGGTGGGGTTGATGGTTTGTTGTTTTGTGGAGGGGGAGCAATGTCACCTTGCAATTCTCTATATGTTTCGTACAATGCTCTCCATGTTTTAGCACCAACAACACCATCAGCCGTCAAACCAAAGTGTCTTTGAAACGCTTTTACAGCATCTGTAGTACTGTCACCAAATATACTGTCCTGTACAGGTGGGATAATTTCATCAAAAAATTCACCTATATAATTGAGCAAAAACTGAAGATGCATTGTATCAGCTCCACGATTGCCTTGGCGTATTGTTGTTGTGGGGGGATTTGGGCTAAGACCAATGCGTTCACCCTCACCTTGAAGTTCGGACAATTTGGTGACGGCACTGTATATTTGGTTTATTCTATTCCAAGTGCTTCTACCTATAATGCCATCTTGTGTCAAGTTGAATGTTTTTTGAAAAGCTTTTACCGCATCTACTGTTTGAGCCCCAAATGAGCCATCTACAGGATTGATTTTTGGTATTAGCGGGTAGTTGGCTGCTATTCGGTTGAGATAAACTTGTATGCGAGCTACTACATCACCCGATTCCCCTTGACGCATAGTTCCGGGAAATCCATCAATTACGCCTGATGGGGCTGTTGTAAGCTCTAAGTCATCAGGATAATAGTAGTGGAGTATTTGCAATGGAGTCATGCCCTTTTCGGCAAGGGGGACAGTTCCCCATTGAGACAAACCATTGCATGTAGATGTTGTGCCGTTGCAATATTCTGTAAAAAATGGATTGTTAAACCCTTGGCGTTTGGCGTACACATCAAATGTTTCGTCTACTAGTTGACTTATGTTGGCAAAAATTTCTCTGTTGTGTACATAAAACTGGTCGTATCCCGTATTGTTGGTTATGTCAAAGTCATAACCCCTTACTCTATACCATTGTGTATACATGCGATTGAGTGTAAAAGTCACTATGCAATGTATATTGGCTATGATTGCATCTCTTGGCCAAGTGGGAAATATCTCACTACATGTTACATTTTTTATATAATCAACAAATCTTACTCTTACATTTTGTGCTGATGTATTGGACGGTGTCCCCAAATGAACTACTACATACTCGGGTATGACTACAGTAGGCAATATGCGTTCTAAGTCATCGGGAGTAGATTGTATGTAAGTTAGTTGTTCATCATTGTGGTGGTTGAGTCTATCTAGTAGATTGCCAAATAATCGCCTATGTTGTCTCAATGTATTGGTCTTGACAATTGGATTTAGTCCAGTTGCATCTTGAGTAGTATGCCCCGGTCCTGCTATATTTTGTACCAAAGTCCCGCTACCTTGCCTTTGTGCATAGTCGCCAATACTGTCACCTATGTCTGTGCCAACAAATCCCTCTTGTTGCAATTGTTCGGGACCAGGTTCTCCTGTATTTTCTGTTTGTTGTTCTGCTAATGGTGGGGGAAGGTGTTCTACCAATATATCCTCATAACCCGCTATTACGGGAGTCATATCAACAGGCAAAATAGCTTGTTGTCCATCAAAGATTTCTATATTCAAAAGACTAGTTGTGGCATACTCGGGTTTTGCCAACCACAAGTCATATGTAGAATATGGCAATATGTCCATGTCAGGGTTGTAAGACAATTTGCGATCAGGAGCTGATAATGCCAATACAGGACTCATACCGTGTTCATCTGTTTGCCCGCTAAATAGTGTATTTCCTTGCTTGTCTAATAGCATAAAGTTGACATTTCCAACAGGAAGTGCCCCATCAGATATCATAGTATTAATTATTAATGTACCTTGACCCATTGTTTTCTCCAATTAGCATAGTCTCATATAAGAGTATGAAAACAACACTCTCATAAAAAGAATACGAAGCATAATATTGATTTTTATTTATATTATTCTATGATAAAATCACAAAAATGGTTACATATAATGTGATTTATTGTATTGCAATTACTATACATGTATTGCAATATTGTATTAATTTTGTAGTTGATACTATTTTGATGATTTATATTGCAAAACAAATACAGTCAATATTTTAGATACTATACAACGAGCTATTATTAACAATGAGATACAAACAATCAACAAAACAGGCATTATTCTTTTTTGACGCCAAAAAAGAACCAAAAAATCTATTGGGGGGTGAGAATCCCCAAAAATCCCCGAACTCTTTAAGGTTGATTTTATTTAAGTGCTACTGTTTTTTATATTAATGTAGTCTATTTGTACACTCTCATTTTTATTGTATAGTTGGCAATTTTGATATTCTCACACTTGTGAAATTTATAAAATCAAATGTAAATATATGGAATGTATGTAAAATATTTATAAAGTTTATAGATATTTACAAATATATTTGTTTGCATTTCGTTTCGTTTTTTTTTTTTCGTGGTACAATTGTTGTGATAGATGGTATATTGTGTTATAAAATCAATCATCTATTTGTATTAAATACTACACATACAAGATTTTTGACAAGCTACATAGTTGAGCATGTCATACAAAATCAGGAGGAAAAACGATGCCAAATTATTATTTGGATACAAACAAGTCAAGACAAACACGCAATCGCATTGTAGCGATAGTTGTGGCTTTGTTGCTAATTGCTGCTGTAGTAATTAGCGTAAGTGTGTTGTACAAGAGTGATTCTAACAACCTTGCAGCACCTACATTGCAAGCTAATGCAGAAAATGGTAAAACAACAACAGTGACAAGAGGTGATTATAATGAGTTGAGTTTTGTTATCAATGCATCATACGGTCAACAAGATGTACAGTTTGATTATAACTGGACAGTTGATAATGAAGCTGCATTTAAGTACAAACCATTAGACAATACCTTTACAATAGAAATTGCTTCAATTGGTGCAGACGAAAAAGCAACTGTGACTTGTGAAGTTAGGGCAACTGATGGCGAAAACTTTTCTGCCCCTGCAACATGGACACACACAGTAATTGTTGAAGAATCTAGAGCACCTGATATAGAATCAGAAATTAGAGTTTCTAAAAATATTGATTTATCTAACTTTAAAGTAGAACCAGATACCCAAGACCAAGGAGGAAGTTCTTTTGTTGGATTGGGTGACAAGAGTACAGGTTTTGAAAATTCTGATGGTTTGGAAATTGCATTGCAAGACGAGAGTAATTTTGTTCCTAATGATAATATGGAAGGACATGGTACATTTGTAAAGATGTCAATTTTCTTTGATAGAGAGCAAGCAGCAGATAAGGTAGGTGGTAGTATAACATATTTCTTTGCAAAACACGAAGGTCAGTACTATGTAGTTGTACAGTCAACTAGCAGTCATAAAAACGAGATAATTGATAATGCAACTAATAAGACTCAAGCAGTAGCAGAATTTGAAGATACTGATGAGGCTCATAAGTATGAACTTGGTGATAGTATTTCCAATATATCTTTTAGAGCAAAATATGGTGAGAAAAATACAATTGCTCTTAAAGTAAATGGCGAAACAAAAACTATTAGTGATATATTTGAACATGCCAATGGTAAAGGTTCAATCAATAGATTGAGAAGCATATGGTTGAATGGATTAACTACTATCAAGGGCAATACTTTGATGGAATCTTTAAAAGTATCTGCTCCACTTGCTTAGTACTATAGAGTGCAACAAAATTTATGCGTTGTTGGGTGCAATCCAGTATTCACTATTTGCATAAATTGAATAAATTTAAAAAGACTAATACAAAAATTGTATTAGTCTTTTTGTTGTTTATATTACTTATAGTAAGTTGTCAATCAATAGTAGCAGGAAGATTGCAATATGAGGGGCTAATACCACATTCGCAATACAATGATTTGAGAGAGCAGTATACAATAGTTGAACAACTCTAGTTGCTTGGTAGATGCTTTGGGTGTTAGTGATAATGTAAGTAAAACCTTATATCAAAATTTCTGTGAGAGTGTACAACGAGCGAATATCAACAATAAGATACAAACAATTAACAAAACTAGTGTTATTCTTTTTGACGCCAAAAAAGAACCAAAAAAGCTTTTTGGGGTTGCGAATCTCCCAAACCCCCTAACGATTTATGGTTGATTTTATTTAATTGTTTCTTATTTTCATCTTAATGTACTCTATTTGTATACTCCTATTTCTGTTTTTAATTGGCAAATTGTATCAAAACAGTTGACAGAGTTGTTTTAAAAGTGTTATGCTAGGTACAGCATGCTAATTTGTGTATTTGCATAGGTCTCCTAGGATATTAGGGCGTATCAATACTGTGTTTTTCAGTATTGTGTGCGTTCTTTTTTGCTATTTTGTTGGAGTGTTGATTGTTTTAATAGTGTATTGACATTGTATTTTCGGTTTTGAAACAATGACAACTTTGTATATATATTTTAGACACACAAACATTTTGAGAGTGAATTATTAGAAAATATTTTCAAATTTTCATCTCATAAAAAGGTAGGTATAGTAATGGCGTCACTCAAAGAAGTAAAGTATGGCAATAGCAAGCGGTACAGTTTTGGCAAAATACGGGATGTAATGGACATGCCTTATTTTATTCAGTCTCAAAAAGTATCATTTGACAAGTTTTTGATAGACGGGATTAGAGAAGTTTTTCAGGACTTTAATCCTATCACTGACTTTAGTAACAAGTTGGAGCTTTATTTTTTGGAACATACTTTAGAACAAAAGCCTAAGTATACCGAAAAGGAATGTAAAGATAGGGACGCAACTTATGCAGCTCCACTCAAAGTTAAGGTGAGATTGGTTCATATAGAGACTGGCGAGACTATGGAGCAAGATGTGTTTATGGGGGATTTTCCACTCATGACGCCAAATGGTAGTTTTATTATCAATGGTGCAGAACGAGTTGTTGTTAGTCAATTGGTTCGTAGTCCTGGGGTGTACTTTGGAAAGGAATTAGATCCAAAATCAGGTGCGGCAAGCTTTAGTAGTACAAGCATCCCTGGGCGTGGAGCGTGGGTTGAGTTTAGTCAAGACAGTAGTGGGATACTCAATGTTCAAATAGATAGACAACGCAAAGTGCCAGCAACTATATTTATTAAGGTTTTGAGTGCTATTTCTAATGGCAACTTTGGCAACAATCAAGCTATTTTGGAGTTGTTTAACAACAATGAAATTGTTGCCAATACTTTATTAAAGGACACTACAAGTACTGAAGATGAAGCTATTTTAGAACTTAACCGAAAGCTTAGACCGGGTGAAGTTAGCAATGTAGAACAGATAAAAAACTACATGGAGTCTCTATTTTTTGACCACAAAAAGTATGATTTGACTACAGTAGGTAGATATAAAATCAACAAAAAACTTGCATTGTCATCTCGCATTACAGGACAGACATTGTCTAAAGATATAATAGGTGAAGATGGTGTGTTGATAGCAAAAGCGGGACAAACTTTGGACGAGTTGACTGCAATCAAGATTCAAAATGCAGGTATCAATAGGGTTGTGCTTGCCGTGCCAAATGGTGAGTTTGAAGTGATGGGAAACAATCAAGTGGACATAGAAGCTTTTGGCGTGGATAGAAAAACAGTTGGCATAGTAGAAGATATAGTAGGTATAAGAGGTTTTGTGTATTATCCATTGCTCAAGCAATTGCTAGCAGACAATCCATCTACCAAAAATTTTGAAAAGGCAGTAAAGGACAATGCTCAAAAATTGGTGTCTAAGAGATTGACTGTAGATGATTTTTTGAGCAATATCAATTATATTTTGGGACTACATCACGGTGTTGGTGTGGTAGACAATATAGACCACTTGGGCAATCGTAGAGTGCGTATAGTAGGTGAGTTGTTGCAAAACCAGTTTAGGGTAGGTATAGCTCGTTTGGAAAGGGTAGTGAGAGAAAGAATGCAAATTCAAAACGAAACCGAACTGACCCCACAATCGCTTATCAATATTAGACCAGTATCTAGTGCCATTAGAGAGTTTTTTGGTTCGTCGCAACTTAGTCAGTTCATGGATGAAGCCAATCCAATTAGCGAACTTACACACAAACGAAAACTGTCAGCTTTGGGTCCGGGTGGACTTAATAGGGATAGAGCTAGTTTTGATGTGCGAGATGTGCATTATACTCATTACTCTAGACTTTGCCCTATAGAGACACCTGAAGGACAAAACATAGGATTGATATCTAGCTTGTCTACTTACAGTCGTATAAATCCTATGGGCTTTATAGAAGCTCCATACCGTAAAGTAGATAAAGTCAATAAAATAGTCACAGATGAAATAGTATATTTGCCTGCTGATGAAGAAGATAGATATACTGTAGCACAAGCCAATGCCCCACTAGATGAAAACAACTGGTTTAGCAATATACGGGTTGCCGCACGACATAGAGAAGATATATTGGAAGTTGACCGTGACACTATAGATTATATGGATGTCAATCCAAGGCAACTAGTTTCTGTAGCTACTGCTCTTATTCCATTTTTAGAAAACGATGATACCAACAGAGCATTGATGGGTAGCAACATGCAAAGGCAGGCTGTTCCGTTGCTCAAACCTGAGTCTCCAATAGTAGGTACAGGCATAGAATACAAAGTTGCATACGACAGTGGCATAATGGTAGTAGCACGCAATGAGGGTATTGTCAGTTATGTTTCGGCAGATGAAATTAGAGTTAAAGAAAAAGATGGAAGAGTAGCATCTTATTATCTCAAAAAATTTACAGGAAGCAACCAAGGTACTTGTATCAATCAAAGACCTATAGTCAATTTGGGGCAAATTATACAAAGCGGTGATGTGTTGGCAGATGGACATAGTACTCAAAATACAGAGTTAGCTTTGGGGCGCAATATACTAGTTGGGTTTATGGCGTGGGAAGGTTATAATTATGAAGATGCCATACTATTGAGTGAAAAGCTAATTAAGGAAGATGTTTTTACTAGTATCCACATAGAAGAGCATGAGATGGAAGCTAGAGATACCAAATTGGGTGAAGAAGAAATTACTAGAGATATACCCAATGTTGGTGAAGATGCTTTGGCTAATTTGGACGAAGATGGCATAATTAGGATAGGTGCAGAAGTCAAGTCAGGTGACATACTTGTAGGTAAGGTTACGCCAAAGGGTGAAACAGACCTTACGCCCGAAGAGCGTCTATTGAGAGCGATATTTGGTGAAAAAGCTAGAGAGGTTAGGGACACTAGTCTAAGAGTGCCACATGGTGAGGGTGGAATTGTAGTAGATATTAAAGTCTTTACCAAAGCTAATAAGGACGAAATGAGTCCGGGTGTACACAAATTGGTGCGTGTATATATAGCTCAAAAACGCAAAATTAGTGTTGGGGACAAGATGGCAGGACGACATGGCAATAAGGGTGTTGTCAGTAGAATATTGCCAGAAGAAGATATGCCATTTATGGAAGACGGTACACGCCTTGAGATAGTTCTTAATCCATTGGGTGTTCCTAGTCGTATGAATATAGGACAGGTATTAGAAGTCCATTTGGGATTAGTTTGTAGGTCTTTGGGGTGGAAAATTTCTACACCAGTATTTGATGGTGCTACAGAACAGGACATAAAGGCATTGTTGAACGAACATGGATTTTCTTCAAATGACAAGGTAGACGGCAAAATTAGATTGTATGATGGGCGTTCGGGCGAGCCGTTTGAAAACCGAGTTACTGTAGGTAGCATGTATATGCTAAAGCTAGTCCACTTGGTAGATGACAAGATTCATGCTCGTTCTACAGGACCATATTCTCTTGTTACTCAGCAACCGTTGGGTGGAAAGGCTCAGTTTGGTGGACAACGCTTTGGTGAAATGGAAGTTTGGGCGTTGTATGCTTATGGTGCGGCCAATATTTTGCAAGAGATTATGACTATAAAGTCGGACGATGTAGCGGGTAGAGTAAAGACATATGAGAGTATAATCAAGGGGGTACAACTTAGCGAACCGGGTGTACCTGAAAGTTTTAAAGTTCTTATCAAGGAATTACAATCTTTGGCATTGGATGTCAAGGTTATGTCTGACCAAAATGTTGAGATAGGTATACAAGACTTAATAGAAGAAGAAATCAACCACGAAGCACAACAAAAACATTTCAAACACTTTGTAGCAGGCAATTTGACCGAATTAGATGAAATAGAGATAGAATCGGCATTTAATGATGACGAAATTCTAGATGGAGATTTTGGTGAAGACCTATTGTCTAATATAGAAAAAGATATAGAAGACCATTTTGAAGATAGGATATTGTCCAAAGATGAAATAGATGAAGATGACTTTGACATTTTGGACAGTGATGCTTTAGATGATATCATTTCTAAGCTTAAAAAGTAATTGCTATTTAATGAGATTATTCTACTCATTTGTGTGTGATACAGCGTTGTCACATATGTGCAAGTTTTGCTTTTTGTATCTTGAGTAGATATCTACTATCAACCAACAAGAGTGTACAAATAGAGTACATTAAAATGGAAAAATGAAACAAATAAATAAAAACAACCTTAAAGCGTTCGGGGGTTTGGGGGGATTCGCAACCTCCCAAGTGCTTTTTTGGTTCTTTTTTGGCGTCAAAAAAGAATAACGCTAGTTTTGTTGATTGTCTGTATTCTATTGTTAATATCCACTCGTTGTATACTCTAAAACCAAACATAACAAGGAAACCATAAAATGTTTGAACTTAACAATTTTGATTCAATGCAAATTGCTTTGGCAGGTCCTTCCAAGATTAGGGAATGGAGTCATGGCGAAGTTACCAAGCCTGAGACTATCAACTATCGTACGCAAAAGCCTGAAAAAGATGGACTATTTTGCGAACGCATATTTGGACCAATTAAAGATTGGGAGTGTCATTGTGGCAAGTACAAGAGAGTGCGTTATCGTGGAGTAGTCTGTGATAAGTGTGGTGTAGAAGTCACCAAAGCAAAAGTCAGGCGAGAACGAATGGGGCATATAGAGCTTGCTACACCTGTTACTCATATTTGGTATTTTAGAGGTGTTCCATCTAGGATTGGACTTGTATTGGATATTGCTCCTAAGCAATTAGAGCAAGTTGTATACTTTGTCAACTTTGTAGTAATAGACCCAGGTACTTCTGATCTTGCATTTAAGCAAATTCTTACAGACAAGGAATATAGAGAAAAGAAAGAAGAATTTGGGGATAAGTTTAGGGCAGGCATGGGTGCTGAAGCTATTAGAGAACTTTTGGGACTTATAGATATCAATGCCGAATACGAAGAAATGAAGCAATTGGCAGAAAAGAGCCAAGGGCAAAAAAAGGTAAAGGCAGTAAAACGCTTAGATATTTTGGATGCATTTCGCAAGTCAGGACATGATCCAAGATGGATGGTGCTAGAAGTTTTGCCAATTATTCCACCTGACTTGCGTCCTATGGTGCAACTAGATGGGGGTAGATTTGCCACAAGTGACCTAAATGACCTTTATCGTCGTGTTGTCAACCGCAATAATCGTCTCAAAAAATTGATAGAATTGGGAGCTCCTGACATAATTGTACGCAACGAAAAACGCATGTTGCAAGAAAGCGTAGATGCTCTTATAGACAATGGTCGTAGAGGAAAAGCTGTATCAGGTAGTGGCAATCGTGAACTTAAGTCTCTCAGTGGTTTGTTGAGAGGTAAACAGGGTAGATTTAGACAAAATTTGTTGGGTAAGCGTGTAGATTATAGTGGGCGTTCTGTAATTGTAGTAGGTCCTGAGCTTAAGATTTATCAATGTGGTTTGCCAAAAGAAATGGCAATGGAGTTGTTTAAACCTTTCATTATGAAGGAGTTGGTAGCTCAAGGCAAGGTAAGCAATATCAAATCTGCTAAAAGGGTTGTAGATAGACAGTCTAAAGATGTATGGAATGTCTTAGAAAAAGTCATTAAGGAACATCCAATTTTGCTCAATCGTGCCCCAACATTGCACCGTTTGGGTATTCAAGCTTTTGAACCCGTGTTGGTTGAGGGAAGAGCTTTAAAGATTCATCCAATGGTATGTAGTGCTTTCAATGCTGACTTTGATGGCGACCAAATGGCTGTCCATGTCCCTTTATCTTTGTCTGCTCAAGCAGAAGCTAGGTTTTTGATGCTTGCTAGCAATAACATACTCAAATTGAGTGATGGGCGTCCTGTAGTTTCTCCTACGCAAGATATGGTTATAGGGATATATTATATGACTATAGAAAAGCCGGGGGCAAAGGGTGAAGGTAAGTGCTTTTTGGATGCCGATGAAGCCAAGATGGCATATGCTAATGGCGTAATAGAACTACAGTCTAAAATATATATTAGAGTTGTAAAAACAATTAATGGGGTACAAGAAGCTCGTAGAGTAGAAATTACTTTGGGTAGAATGTTGCTCAACGAGGTTGTACCTCAAGATATAGGGTTTATAAGACGCAAAAAGCCTGAAGATTTGTTTTTGTACGAAATCAATTGTAGAGTTGGCAAAAATGAGTTGTCTAAGATAGTGGATTTGGTTTACAAAAATAAGGGTGGTACAGAGACAGTTAAGGTTTTGGATAATATCAAAACTTTAGGATTTAAATATAGTACTATTGGTGCTGTTACTACTAGTGTGTTTGATATGCATGTGCCTGATGCTAAAAAGGGATTGATTCAAGATGGGGAGAATAAGGTAATAAGTATAGAGAATCTTTATAAAAGAGGCTTTATGACTGAAGATGAAAAATCTCGTCGAGTAATAGATGTTTGGGCAAAAGTAAATAGAGATGTTACGAAAGAGTTAGAGAGTACACTACAACCACTCAATCCAATCAATATGATGGCAACATCAGGAGCGAGAGGTAGTATGAAACAAATAGCTCAGCTTGCAGGTATGCGTGGTTTGATGACCAACCCACAAGGAAAAACAATAGAGACGCCAGTTAGATCATCTTTTAGAGAGGGATTGACTGTATTGGAGTACTTTATTTCATCTCACGGTGGACGCAAGGGATTGTCTGATGTGGCACTTAAGACAGCAGAATCAGGATACTTGACTCGTAGACTAGTAGATGTTTCTCAAGATGTAATAGTGCGAGAAGAAGATTGTTGTGAGGGGACTAATCCTATAGGTGTCAAAATTTCTAGTATATTAGATGGTGAACAAGTTATAGAGCATTTGCAAGAGAGATTGGTTGGTAGAGTTTCTGCTGAGACATTGCATCATCCTAAGACAAAAAAAATATTGGTAGAAGTCAACCAACTTATGGATGAAGTTGTTGCCGAAAATATAATAGCGGCGGGATTTAAAACTGTTATGATTAGGTCTGTCCTATCTTGTCGTTCTAAGTTGGGTATATGTTCTAGATGTTATGGCAAGAACATGGCAGGAAATGATCAAGTCAAGATTGGTGAAGCTGTAGGTATTATAGCAGCTCAAAGTATAGGTGAACCGGGTACACAGTTGACAATGCGTACTTTCCACACAGGTGGTATAGCAAGTGCAGACGATATTACAAGAGGTTTGCCTAGAGTAGAAGAGTTGTTTGAAGCACGCAAGCCCAAGGCGGCAGCCGTCTTGGTAGAATACGGTGGTACAATTCGTATAGAAGAACAAGCGGGCAAGAGAGACATAAAGGTAAAAAGAACAGATGGAAAAGAAGATAGCTATAGTATACCTTTTGGTGCAAAACTAAAACATGAGATTCGTGATGGTGCAATAGTGCAATCGGGTGATGCTTTTACAGAAGGACCATTTAATCCGCACGATGTACTTCGCACTAAGGGGCGCAAGGAAGTTCAAGAGTATCTACTCAAAGAAGTTCAATCAGTATACCGATCTCAAGGAGTTCTTATTAGTGACAAGCATGTAGAAGTTATTATAAAACAAATGTTGAAAAAAGTTAGGGTAGAAGATAGTGGTGATACCAATTTGCTTGCAGGTGACTTGGTAAATATGATGGATTTTAATGATGCCAACCTAGCTACAATAGCAGAATTTGGAAAGCCAAGTCAAGCCAAGCATGTTTTGATGGGAATAACCAAAGCTGCACTTGCAACTGACAGCTTTTTGAGTGCTGCGTCATTTCAAGAAACCGCTAGAGTATTGACTGAAGCCGCAATAAAATGCAAAGTAGATCCGCTAATAGGATTAAAAGAAAATGTAATAATAGGAAAGCTTATTCCAGCAGGTACAGGCATGAAGATATACAAGGATATAGAACCTGTAGAATTGTAAAGTAGATATTGTGTAAAAAGACTTTGTTAAACTATTTGTGTTGCTTACAAAAATATCAAACAATTGGACTTTTGGGTTGATATTTTGAGAAATAAATATTGAGCTACAATCATGCAAAACATGATTGTAGCTTTTGTTTTGTTGGACTAAAGTCTTTGAGTTTTTTAATTATTTAAAAAAAGGCAATCACTGATTTTGTGATTGCCTTTTTGTATTAAAACAAACAAAAATATTTAATAAAATGGCTATAAACAGTTGTTTATTTTTTTTTTTTGTATGTTATAATTGCATAAACTTTTTAGATAGAAGTAATTAAAATAAATGGGATAATATTATGGATAAGAAAAAATTGAGTTTGTGGCAATGGTTGGTATTGTTGTCACTAATAGTAGTATTGCCAGTATCGGCAATGATGATATCATTGTTGCGTACGGAATATGGTGTAGAGATAGCAACGCCACCTACAATAATACAACAAAACTATTGGAGGCAAGTAGATGACAATACAAAGTTTAGTTATGATGATTTAAGTGAGATAGTGTCTCAGGTTAATAACAATGTAAGAATGACGCAAGAAGAACAAGAGCGAGAGATGTTTGCTAATATAGTAGATAGGATATCTAGGTTTGACAGTGAGATGTTTAGGTATATAGTTAGGAGTACAGTAGGAGATTTTATTAATTATCAAACAGAAATGTTTGAAGAGGTAGATGTAGATACACAAGATGTGATAAGGAATGGTATAGAGAGTAGTGGAGATAGAGAAGCATTGAGTTTTTATGATAATGTGATAGTTGGAGATGTAGAACAATATATAGATAGTGATTTAGAGAGCAATACACATAGTATAGGTGTAAAGGGATATGATTTGTATGCGGCATTAATAGGAGTGGGAATGGTAGGATGGGCGGCGAGTACGATGTGTGGTGATATGAGTACGATAGGGTGGACAGTACAGCAGTGGTACATACCTAGTTGGGGAAAGGCAGCCGCAATAGGTATAGCACTTGCAGTAATGTTGGCAATAATAGTGTGTTATTGGTCAAACATAGTGAGTATATTTCAAGCGATAATCAATGCATTTGTAGATGCGGCTAGAGACTTTGCAGGACAAATAATAGACATTTTTAATAATGCAAAGGGGCAAGCAAGAGAATCATTTACAGTGGAAGTTAATGGGGTTGAAGTTGCATTGACAACTACAAATGTATCACAAATGCAAAAAAGTGGACAGTACTATTTAATATTAAAGAAAGATAGTAATATGTATTTTTATCCAACCGCAGTTTCAAGGATTGTTGCTACAGCTTATTTGAGAGTTAATAGAAAAGATATAGGAACATATACAAAGGAAGATGAAGACGCAAAAGTACTTGCTTTGGATGCTAGTAAGTCATATAGAGTAAGAGGTTCTGAATTGCATAATGGAAGTGGTTTGTTTTTTAATCACTACCATCCATATGAGTTTGAAACACATTCTTGGTATGGTGAACCAATATGGAGATAGGTCATTCTAAACTTTATAATGACATGGATGATTGGATTGTGGATGCCTATGCTTTATTATCAACTAAAGAATTGTATGAGTATAAAAAGGATGACTTTGCTATACTAACATTAACATCTATAAATAGTATGCCAATTAAAGAGTATACTGAAGCATGTATTTTGTATAAAAATAATGTTCCTAGAAAATTAAGTGACAATGATATACCAAAAAATATATATAAACAATTATATTATATAGATATCAAAGCATCAAAGAAAGGTGATTCAACCCACAAACATAGATGGGATATTGAAACACTAAACATATTTTTAGATTATTTAAGAGATAATTTGCTAGATGCAGATCAAATTTCTTTGATACCACTTACAAATTATAGTGCAATAGACTTTGATAAGAAAAATGCTTTTGCTTTATTTAGAGAAAAAGCAAAGATTGAGTATATAAATTTGGGGGCATATAAAAGAGAGATAAGTACTACTCAAATATTGTTTGATAGATATTTTAAGGATATGGTATATTGGGACAATGAAAATCAATATGAATTTATATTCATTAATAATGAATTATTGGGTGTAGATGAGTATTTTGATAGATATTATTAAAATATGTGTATCATTATATTGATTAATGATAAAGTAAAAAGATTATATAAAAAGGCAATCACTAATTTTGTGATTGCCTTTTTATATCAAAAAGATTGAAAATATAAATATATACTGTTGTTTAATTTATAACTGTCAAACCTGATGTATTTGCTTTGGAAGATTTTAAAAATACTAGAGTAGATTTGTCTACTGTGCAGTTGGAAAAGTGAACTTTTTTTAGATTGCTATTTTTGAAAAAAACATTGTTTAAGTGACAGTTGTCAAAAGTTGTGTCTTTGAAGTTGCAATTGATAATTGTACAGTTGTCAAAATCACAATAAAAAACAGTATCTTTGATTAGTATGCTAGTTAGTTCTGTTCCATTGAATATAGTATCCTTAAATGAGTTTTTGGATATTTTGCTAGACTTTATTTTGACATTGCTAAAGTTGGCTTCATCAAAATTGTTATTGCTTATGTTGCTAGCTTTTATGCTAGCATTTGACAGGTCTGCACCTACAAAGTTGGATTTTATAAGTTGTGTGGCATGAATTATAGCCCCTCTCAAATCAGCTTTGTTGAAATAGCTTGAGTTGATATTGCTAGCTTTGAGATTGGCATCTGCTAGTTTTGCATCATTAAAGATACAGTTGTGTATATTGCTATAACCAAGCTTGCCCCCCATGTTAGACAATCCACTAAAGTCATTGTTTGACCAATTGCTAAAAGCCATATTGAGTGGTTTTTGATTTCTGTCCAATATATCATCTTCGTCAAAGCTAGAAAAATAATTTAGGTCTACACCCAAATACATAGCCAAATTGTCCAACTGTATGATGTCAGGCAAACTATCTCCCGACTCCCATCTAGATACTGCTTGTGGGCTAATAGATAGATATTCGGCTAGTTGTGCTTGACTTATATCCTTAGCTTTGCGTGCTTTTGTAATTTTTTGTCCTATTGTATGTTCATTTAGCATGTAATAATTCCTATTTTTATTGTTACCGTTTATAGACTATATATGTTATTGATAATATTATATATAAAATAAAATCAATTGTAAAGCAATTATATTAATTAAAAATTGATATTTACAATTATTGTGCAGATTTGTTTATGTGTGTTTGATATTAAGATGAGTGTACAAATAGAGTATATTAAGATGGAAAGAAGAAATATCTAAATAAAATATACCTTAAAGTTTTTGTGAGTTTGAATTCGCAACCGCCCAAAAGCTTTTTTTGTTCTTTTTTGACGCCAAAAAAGAATAATACTGGTTTTGTTGAAGTTTTGTATTTTGTTGTTAATAAGCGTTCGTTGTACACTTTCTACTAAAGTTGATAACTAAAATCAAAACAAATATTGGTTTTTGCATATGTTGCAAAAATTGTATTAATATATTAACTAATGCAATGGTAACCAAATATTGATATATGCATATATTGTACAATAAATACCTTTTAAATATTAGGAGAAAAACATCTATGGCAACAGTAGTATTAGATGCAGGACATGGTGGAACAGACCCAGGCGCTACGCTAGGCAACAGGAGAGAGGCAGATGACAACCTTAGACTAACGCTTGCGATAGGTAATATATTGGCTAAGTGTGGTGTCAATGTGTTATATACTAGGACTACAGATACTTTTATAACATTGGGACAACGGAGTGTTATTAGCAATAATGCGGGAGCTAATTTGTTTGTTTCATTACATAGAAACTCAAGTGACAATCCAAATGCAAATGGGTTTGAAGTACATGTATACACTAACCCCGACAAGACATCACTCAATCTAGCTAGCAATATCATGAGTAGAATTGCAAATACAGGGATACAAGGCAATAGGGGAATACTCAATAGCAATTTTAGTGTGTTGAGGCAGACAAACGCTCCTTCAGTGCTAGTAGAATCCAATTTTATTAGCAATGTTAGGGACAACGAATTGTTTGATGCCAATTTTGATGATTATGCCAATGCAATAGCTAATGGAATAATTGCAACTTTGGGTATAAGTTGTGATGGTAGCCCAAGTTCGCCAGCACAACCGGGTACACTCAATCCAAATACTGTAGCAAATATACAGCAAGTACTCAATAATAGATACAATACAGGTATAATAGCCGATGGTATTTGGGGCCCAGTTAGTCAAAGGGCTTTGTTGAGAGGCTTGCAACAACAACTCAATTTGGATTATAGAGCAGGGTTGGCTACAGATGGACTGTGGGGACCTCGCACCAAGTCATCTATCCCCATATTGAGAGATGGAGATAGAGGTAATCTAGTATATTTGCTACAAGCGGCATTGTATGTTAGGGGTTATAATACTGTACCTGATGGTATATTTGGTTCAAATACTAGAGCGGCAGTTATGCAATTGCAAAGGAATGCAGGTTTGAGTGCAGATGGTTTGGCGGGACCAAATACTTTTGCAGCGTTGTTTGGTTGATATTGTGTGTTGAAAAATGCATCAAATTGCAAGCGATTGTAAGAAATATCTAAACTTACATCAAAGCTAGCAATTTGATGCCAAAACCTTATTGCTATGAAAAACACAGATATTATAATACTAAACAATATATACAAGATTGCGTACAGTACAAACAAGTTGTTTTTGTATTTATGCAATCAATGTAATGATGAAGAAGTGTCCAAGATACTAATAGAGCAAGCTAGAGCATGTGACAAAATTGTGGGCAAATGTTTGGATTGTTTGGACAAATTGCATCATTTGCCTACTATTTGGGCGAAGGTTGATGGTGCAATCGTATTTGTACAAACTAAAATAAAATTGTTTGTAGACAACTCTAAATATAAAATCAATCAAATAGTACTCAAAGCTTGTTTTGATAATATAGTGCTTTTGTTCAAGCTTACTCGCAAATGTGATCCATTTTCAATATATATAGACAATATCACGGCATGTATGGAAATATTTGAGAGTACTATCAATATGTTGAGACAATAGTTGATTGACGGTACAAAGTTATTTTTAAAGATTCTATTGACAAAGAGCCTTTTTAAAGTGTTTAACAAAGTTTACCAAAAAATATTCTAAAATGCTAAATAGTAGTTGACAATAATATCATATATATGGTATGATTATAATCAAATAAGATTGATATATGTCAATGTTTTAAGGTTTGTTATAATGAGACGCCTTGACACCTTGACACCTTGACTATAAGTTTATGTTGTGGAGATGACAAGATTGTATGGTCTATAGGTACCATAGGCTTGCAAATTGTCGTTGTTATTACATAAATCAATTAGTTAGGCACATCACGGAGTCATGTCGTGTTGTGCTTATTTTTTAACTACATAATTAATGCAGATTAAATAAAAGTACAATACTCTTGTGTCAAAGTATTTTGGGTCTCCTATAAATTTATGACTAAAATGTAATAAATAAAGGAGATTGTATTTTATGTACAATATTTTGAAAACAAGTAAGTCAAAAAAAGTATGGGTAGTAGCATTGATTGCTATTTCGTTGTGCTTGACTTTGTTGTTGTCATCTAATGCCACACAAGCATTGGCGTTGCAACAACCAGCTGATGTAATGTCAAAACAAGAGTTTGCTTCTCAGCATAAGTATACAGGCAAAAAGCTTACTAGAGCCGAAGAGAGTGGTCTTAAGGACAAATACTACAGTATTATGGACGACAACACTCTCAATTTTGATGAGAAAGAAGTTTTGCTAAATGAGATTGGTGTATACACTTATCAAAATGGTAATGTAAATGTAGATAATGGCAATAACGATGGGACATTTGTAGAAGAAATAGAAATTGGTAATGATAGTCGTAATGTATCCGACAATACTCGTTCTAATCCCAAAAATGCATATGTTAATGGTGTCACTATACATTACAGTAGTTCTACTAATAGTTGGGTGCTTAGTACTAGTGGCGGTTGGTTGAATAATGATAGAGAAAATGGAATAGGTAACCCTTGGTGGTTTGTATCCAAAGGTGATTCTTTTAATATTGGAAGCTTGGATTATATGGGTATCATGTTGTTTAATACAAGTGGTAGTTCTAGTGGACTTGCGTTGATTGATGGTTTATTGGTTACTAGTAGTTATTTTGGTCAAGAGACCACACGCTCTAGACACTCATCTTTGTTGACTACCAATGGGGCTATGTTTATGTTTTAAGACAAGTCTATTATAATAGATGAGTGGATAGATTGGTGGAATCCTTTTGTGCAACATATTCAATATGCCTATAATATTGTTTCGTTTAATGTATATGCCGAATACAATAGTCAATTTGCAAATTATCATGGCAATGCTGTAGGATACTTTGCCAATACATGGGAAAATACTCAAATCAATTCGTTTGGGATACAAGCTTGGGGTGTAAATGTAGGTTGGTCTAGTATTAGTGGAAAATGGGAAATGATTAGTCCAAATGACAAGCTATTTTAGGAGTGTTTATGGATATCAATTCGTGGACAGTATTCAAACAAAACTGGCAAAAAGCAATACGCAACAAGTCTATTTATATTACTATAGTGTTGTTTGTGTTGGTAGCAGTAGTTGCAATTATAATTGTTAATTTTGTGTCTAATGGAGAGCAACATGCACTTCCATTAGACCCTAGCAATTGGCGACAGGTTGTACAAGATGCTATTTTGAAAAATCCAAATGATATAAAAAATGTAGCAATATGGAAGTGGTGTCTACAAAATGATGTTATGCCGTATTCATTATATGCCAACTTTGCCCCTTCAAGTATAGACAAAATGCTTTCTGTGCTAATGTATCCTATTTTGATGTATTTTGTTTTGGTTATAATATTGTTTGTATCAGGTATTGCTACAATTGAGCGTAGGTCTATAGATATAAGTGGTACAATTGATGATGGAATATACAATAATATTTATATTCAATCAAATACGGAATCAACAAAATTAGATTTAAAAGCAAAGTTTTTTGGAGATATGTATTTCTTTGTTAGTTTTGCATTTATTAGTTTAGTTTGCTTTTATACTATAGGATTGGCATTGGCTACATTTTTCTTTAGTAGTAGTGATGTGCCTTATATAGTGTACAATAATGGTAGTGTATTAGCTCTGTCGTTTAGGGTTGCGTTTGGTTTGGCGTTGTTGTGTATATTTTGTGTACTGTTGTTTTTGAGAAGTTGTATTGTAGTATTGGAAATGTTTTTAAAAAATAAGTATACTGCGTATTTGTGGACTGTGTTGATACTTTTGTTTTCTGGACTTGTATTTGTAGGTTTGTTTGATAATCAGCAATGGATGTCTTATTTGCCTTTTTATCATTTTGGTATGACAATGGGACTCATATTTGATATCCATAGTGATTTCAATGATGTTCCTATATTGTTTGGTATTATTGTACTTGTTGTGTGGACTGTGTTATTTTATTCAATTGCACTTGTTTGTATCAGGTTGAAAAGTCACAATAGTGACCAAAGATATGTGACAGTATAGTCTATTAAAATCAAAAATATACTCTTGTTGTATACGACAAGAGTATATTTTGATATTATCTTGTATGTCAATTTTTGTGTTATACGAAACTTGCTATCCAACAATATCTCATTTAAGAAATTTTATATATTTTTGTTATAATGCTTCAAACTATATCATACGATTATTGCTTTGTCCATTCCTACACAATCTATTGGTTTATCAATTTAAAGCACATAGTTTTGAATAGATTTTGAACAATATATATTTATCCCCCCCCCCAAAAAAAAGAGTACAAAAGTAGTTGACAAAACTATCTGCAGATAGTAAACTATCTGCAGATAGTAAACTATCTGCGAAAAACATCTTAGAAATAAATACAAAAGCTTGTAGTAAGGGGAGGGGATACGAGTGAAATATTGAAGAGATGAGTAAAGGCAAAGCCAATGGTACATATACAAGTGAAGACAATAGAATAAATAAGTAATAAGATAAAGTATATATACAGTAGGCAAAGCACAAATTGCAGAAAAGTTCTATCTTACAAAATCTCAAATGGGATAAAAAGGAGAACACACAATGCAAAGAGAAACAAGCAAGAGAGTAAGTAAGCTAACAATAGCAATAGTGCTTGCACTAGTAGTAGTGATGTCAGTAGCAACAGTATTGACAGCAACATTGAAAGGAACAGTATATGCATATGAGGTAGCGTTGCAACAGAACGCAGAACTTGTGCAACAGCATAAACGGAATACTTATGTATCGTATAGTGGTAGTCCCAATCAAGCAGTAGATTTGGAGTATTCAAATAGTGTAGATGATAAGATAGTGGAGATATTTGCCACATATGTACTTAGGGATATAGATGGATATATAAGATTTGAGAAGCCAACAGAGATTTTGCAAAGGGAGTATGGTGTAAGTGATAAGTTTGTAGAGAATGCTATAGGTTATATAGAGCAGAATATAGGATTGATGAATGAGTTTGTGAGTGCGGGATTGGGTACGATAGATGATGAGTTGAAGTTGGTATTTGTAGAAGAGTTTTATATGATGTCCCGCATGAATGCGTGGGGATTTTACATCACATGGAACAAGTTGTCTTTTGATGGTGATAGTGAGTTTGGAATGGTGGTTAGTATTATTGGGATAATTGCTAATGTTTACTCACTCTCTAGTGCAATACAGGACTTAGCAGATCCTGCAGGAGCATTAAAGAAAATTAAAGCAGTTCTTTCGGCTTATGATATAGCTACATGGATAATACCAATGCTTGATGATTATTTTGCGATAATATTTGCTGCTATATCTGTTTTTGTCATTTGTTTGACTGCTAGTTCTGTCATAGGAGCAATTATTAAGAGTGTTATTGAGATAATATTGGCTATATTTAATCCAAATATAAATGACAATGCTAAAGTGTTGGAGATAACAATGAGCAAGCCATGGGCTACAGTGCATTATCAAGCATGTTGGATACCATGGTTTGGTGATAGTTGGGGAGCAAGTATAGATGCATGGTGGTAATAATACATGATACAGTTATTGTTTGTATCAATCATAGTTGCAATAAGCATATTTTATAATACAATGTTTGTCCTTGTTAAGACAAGGAAGAGACTTAAATCAGTTACTGAAGATACCAAATATAGAGAGTATGCAAGTATATTTATAATTGGATTTATAGTAAATCTTGTTTTGTTGGTCACATCAACAAGCATAGCATTGGACTATGGTATAGAGTGGGAATGGTTTGGTGGTACGGCTATGCTCGCTGTTTATCCAACAATACCTATTAGTATTATTCCTATAAATTTAGTAAGGAAGCCAATTATTAAGTATAAGCCTAAATTTATATTTTTTAGTAAATGGGGGACTTACAATCCATCTCATTTCATCAATGCTAAGTTGGATATCAAGATTCTTATTTCTGTTTTGTTTTTAGTATATGTTAACTTGTATACTATAGTGAGTAGCTTTTTGCCTATATTGTTGATGTATTGTGGGATTGATGTTAATGGTATTATGTTGAGATAATGGTTTGTAGATAGTTGGGGAGCAAGTATTAGTGTGTGGGGATAATATTAAATGATACAATTGATTTTGGTATCAATAATAGTTGTAATAAGTTTGTTTTATAACACAGTATTTGTGCATATCAAAACGAGAAAAAGACTTAAATATGTCACTGAAGATACGAGGTTTTATGAATATAAAAACATATATATAATTGGATTTGTAGTGAATGCAAGTTTATTGATATTGTCAGCAAGTATAGTATTGTGTTATGGTGTAGAGTGGGAATGGTTTGGTGGTACGGCTATGCTTTCGGTATTTCCTACTTTTATTATTGGAGCTATTATTCAGTTATTGGTTATGAAACATATGTTTAAATACAAGCCTAAGTTTAAATTTTGGGAATGTAAATACGGAATACCACCCAATTATAATTATCTAAAGAATCTCAAGTTAACCAAAAAGATAGGTTTTTGTGCTTTTTTTACAATTTATATTTATATATACACCATAGTTAGTAGCTTTTTACCTATATTGTTGATGTATTGTGGTATAGATGTCAATGGTATAATGTTGAGATAGTAGTATTTTTATAAAAGAGTATAGATGTTGGATACTGTGGTTTTGTGATAGTTGGGGGGGAGCAAGTATTCGTGTATGGGGATAATATTAAATGATACAATTGATTTTGGTATCTATATAGCTAAATTTTTTAGCCTATTGCAGTTTGCAGTAGGCTAATTTTTGTTTGTCATTATTTATCTACCTAGATGCGGTAAAAAATATTACAAAAATAGCTGTCAAAATTATCTACTTGCAAAAAAATCTTATTAATATTTGATTTTGTTGTTCCTAAATTTTGTGCAATTATTGGTTGGAGTGGTTGTTCTTGATTATAGTTGAGAGATATTGTCAAAAACAATTGTACAATATCTATAAAAATATCAAAATTGTTGACATGTTTATATAATAGTGATATAATGTACTTACAAAATTACCATAGACCCTAGTGGATATAATATCCTTAATACTTTTTGGTACTTGGCGAGGTTGATTTGATGTGTTTCAATTATATTTGATATGAGTATTGTTTGCAATATTTGTATAGGTATTTTTGTGTATTAAATTGACTTGACTCTTGTGCTTATCTTGTACAAGAGTTTTTGGTATTTAATTATTGATTAATAAAATAAGGAGGAAAAATGCCTAAACAAGAAACGATTGACAAAAAACAACTAGAAGTAACAGAACTTGCTATCAAGCTCAAAAAGATTCAATCATTGGTAGTTGCGGATTATAGAGGTATACCTGTGGGTATAGATACCGCTATGCGTGCTGAGTTGCGTAAGAATGGTGTAGAATATGCTGTAATAAAAAACAACATAATGTCTAGAGCATTGCAACAAGCGGGATTGAGTTTGCCTGACAGTACTTTGACAGGTCCAAATGCCTTTGCATTGTGTTATGACGATGCAGTGACGGGTGCTAAGATACTTTTTGAAAGACAAAAAGACAAAAAGTTGACAATAAAAGCAGGTATAGTAGAAGGCAATGTATGTGACGCAAAAGCAATGGAAAGCGTGGCTACAATACCAGCAAAGCCAGTACTTTTGGCTCAATTGTTAGGATTGTTGCAAAGTCCGTTGCGTAGTTTTGCTGTAGCAATAGACCAAGTAGCTCAAAAAAAAGCAGAATAATATATTTTGTACAACTATAGGTAGTTGTCTTAATATGTAAAATTTTTTAATTTTACAACAAATGCGTAAAGCATAATTTTAAAAGGAGAATATCATGGATATCAAAAAAATGATAGACGAAATCAAAGCAATGACAGTGCTTGAACTAAACGAATTAGTAAAGGCAATAGAGACAGAATTTGGTGTGTCTGCAACAGCAATGGCTGTTGCAGGACCCGCTGCGGCGGCAGCTCCTGCAGCTGAAGAAAAGACCGAGTTTAATGTGGTTTTGAAAGAAGTAGGACCAAACAAGATTAATGTTATTAAGGCTGTTAGAGAGATGACAGGTTTGGGATTGAGTGAAGCTAAAGCGTTGGTAGATGGTGCTCCAAAGACTATCAAAGAAGGGGTAGCCAAGTCTGCTGCCGAAGAAATGTTGACCAAGTTCAAAGATGCTGGTGCGACTGCTATTATGGAATAGTTTTTTGATTTTTTTAAATATTTAACTCCCTATATATTTTGTATGTAGGGGGTTTTTGCTTGTAATTGATTTTGTATATATAAGAAAAATCTAGAGTGTACAAATGGATTATGCCAATATTGAAAAAGTAACACTTAAATAAAATCAACCTTAAAGCGTTTTGGGGTTTGAGGTGATTCCCCAATAGCTTTTTTGATTCTTTTTTGGCTTCAAAAAATAATAACGCTGGTTTTGTTGAAAGTTTATATTTTATTGTTAATAACAGCATATTGTGCACTCTCAATATTAATGCAGCGTATACTAATTGTTTTGTCAATTGTATTTCTTTAATGCTTTATATTGTTACTGTACATAATTAGAAATTTTGATAAATAAAATTAAGCCAATTGATTTTAATTTGATAAATATATTTATTGTAAAAAAATAACAAATAATTTAATTAATAATTTGTTTATAATATATACATATATATGATATAATTATTCACATAATTGGATAAGGAAACTTGCTTATGATTGACGATAATAAAACCAACAAAAAACACATTGGTTTGTTGATAATGAACTGTATTGCTATTGTGCCTTTATTGTGGATAGTTTTTGTAGAACTTATGAAATTTATTTATTTACTGGGTTTGGGTGATGTTGGGTTTATATATTTTGTGGAGATATTGGGATATTCTTATAGAATAACAAATATTTGTTTTCTTGTACTATACATTTTTTGCTTAGTGCTTGTTATATTAAAAATTAAACATATTTTAGTAAATAATAAATTAAAAGTTCATGACAAAAAGGAGTCTATTATGAATGAAGAAGAATATGGACAAAAGTATCAAGATGCTTTGGACAAAATAGAGAGTAGTGATTTTGAAAGCAACTCTAATACAGTGTATCAAACGGATACCCAACAACAAGATGTTGTATCTCAACAATCTGTAGAAAAATATTCTAAGTTTGACGGGAATGGAATAGTTTATTTTTTTATTTGTGTTGGGTGTTTGATGATACAAGCGGTTACATTATTTTTAACACGACCATGGACTGTATGCTTGTTGCAAAAATACTTAGCTACGCACACTACAATTGATGGAAAGCAGTTGTATTTTGATGGAACAGCAGCTCAATTGTTTGGCACATGGATAAAATGGATATTGCTAACATTTATAACATTTGGATTCTATTACTTTTTTAGTCCATTTAGAATGAAAAAATGGGTAACAAAACATACTCATGCCAAAGTAGCATAGATGCAAAGTTGTCTAGTGTGAGATTGTCTTTATTCAAACAACATTGTATTTTATTATCATTTTTTGTATTGTATCATTCATCAATAATATAAAAACAAGTGGTATTTAAATAAAAACAACCTTAAAGCTTTCTGGGATTTGGAGGGGGATTCGCCCCCCCCTCCAAAGGCTTTTTTGGTTCTTTTTTGGCGTCAAAAAGAATAATAATTGTCTTGTTGATTGTTTGTATTGTCAATATCTACTCGTTATACACTCTCTTTATTTCTCAATAAAGTATTTGAATTGACTATTGATACTTATAGTTGTATAATACAAATACATTATAAAAATGACTATTGGGAGTAAATAATTATGAACAGTACGGGTACAGTAAGGGGAATAAAGAATTGGGATATCATAACTACGCAAAATTTGCAATCAAAACTAGATAGTATTAGCAATAATATTGATAATATTATAAAAGATATACCAAAATATACAGGTAAAAAGCAAAAAATATATTTTGCTGCTCCATGGTTTGATGACAATAGTTTTGCAATGATGAAATGGATAGAGAATGCCGTTGATATTTTGCAACCATATTCTAGATTTGATGTTTATTTTCCTAGGCAACACGATGGAGCTACACCAAAAGATACATTTTATCAAAATGTAAATGCTATCAAAGATGCTGACACAGTAGTTGCTTGGATATCACCAAAGGATGTTGGTACAGCTTGGGAAATAGGTATGGCATATACTTTGGGCAAGCATATAATATTGCTAGGATATGACCAAACTTGTTTTAGTAGTCACATTAGTTTGATGTTTGCTTACAATGGTAGATGTATTGTATTGGATAATTTTATAAAATTATTACTTGGTAATTTGCAAGATGATGATTGTGTAGAAGTGGATAATTTATGGGAAGGTAAAGAGTAGAGTGTGTTAAGTTTGGTAGCAAGTGGATATAATGTTGGAATGCATACAAATATTTTTGTGTGCATTTTTTGATTGTGTCTGTTGATTTTTTTTAGAAAAAATGTGTACTCAGTGTTTGTTGCACTTATAGTTTTTTGTACAACAACATAGCTTGTTGGCAGTTCTCTTTTTTGTACTATCTTGACAAATTGGCATATTTGCTTTATAATGCAAATATCAACTCAAAGGAATTTAAAAACAAATGGATAGTCAAAAGATAGAAAGTCAAGTACGCACTAGATTTGCACCTAGCCCTACAGGATATATGCATATTGGGGGAATGCGTACGGCATTGTACGCATATTGTTTTGCAAAGCAACAAGGTGGCAAGTTTTTGCTTAGATTGGAAGATACTGATATTGAGAGACAGGTAGATGGGGCAGAAGAAATTATTTATAGTTCACTCAAGAGTGCGGGATTGATTTATGATGAAGGTCCAGATGTGGGGGGAGATTTTGGTCCATATATTCAGTCACAACGAAAAGCTTTGTATATGCCAATAGCAGAACAGTTGATAGAACAAGGTGATGCTTATTATTGTTTTTGTACCAAGCAAAGATTGCAAGAAATGCATTTGCAAGGGCATACCAAATATGACAAGTGTTGTCTCCAATTGGACAAAGCAATAGCGAGACAAAGAGCCAAAACAGAGCCATTTGTAATACGCCAAAATATCCCAACCGTAGGGACAAGTTCATTTGAAGACTTGATATTTGGCACAATACAAGTGGAAAATAAGGAGCTAGAAGACAATATTTTAATCAAAAATGATGGAATGCCAACTTACAACTTTGCCAATGTAGTAGATGATTATACTATGAATATTACCCATGTAATTAGGGGGGTAGAGTATTTGTCTAGTACGCCAAAGTACAATTTGTTGTATGATGCATTGGGTTGGAAAAGACCTCAATATATCCATTTGCAACCAGTAATGAGAGATAGTCAACACAAGTTGTCAAAAAGAAAGGGTGACCCGAGCTTTGAAGATTTTATCAATCAAGGTTATCTCAAAGAAGCTATAATCAACTATATTGCCTTGCTAGGATGGTCAGGTAAAGAGGAAAATGAGAAGTATAGTTTGCAAGAATTGGTACACAAATTTAGCTTGTCAGGATTGTCAAAATCACCATCAATATTTGATGTGCAAAAACTCAAATGGCTTAATAGTTTGTATATTAAAGAACTAGATTTTGATGTTTTTTTTGCTCTTGCATCGCCACATATTATTCCACAAATTGACAGTTGGAATATATTAAACCCTGACATAAAAACACTTTGTAGCCTACTGCAAAGCCGTTGTAGCGTGTTGACTGATGTTATTGATTTAACTAGCTTCTTAAAATATGAAGATTTTAGGTCTTTTGACTTAAATTTATTTGAAAATAAAAAACAAAAGACAGATGTCAATCTTGCAAAAATTGTTATTCCAAAACTGCAATTATTGTTGCAACAATGCTTTGAACAAGACAATAATTTGCATGATGTTTTGAAAGATTTTGCAGAACAAAATGATATCAAGTTAGCACAAGTAATGTGGATACTTCGTATTGCTATTACAGGAAGTGCAATAACGCCTGGTGGAGCTACAGATATGGTAAAGGTGATAGGCAATGATAGTGTCTTGAGTAGGTTGAAAATAGTATTGGATAGATTGTTGTAGTCAAAAGTTTGTTGAGTATTTCAAAAACGAGAGAGTACAACGAGCGGTTGTTAACGATAAAATACAAATAATCAACCAAAGTATCATTATTCTTTTTTGACGCCAAAAAAACAATAAAGCTATTGGGGGGTTCGAATCCCCCAACCCCCCGAATGCTTTAAGGTTGATTTTATTGGGTGTTAATTTTTTATATTAATTTACTTTTGACACTTCTCAAAAACTCATTAATATCCAAAATCTACCAATAATTGTTGACACTTAATATCAAGTATACTATAATATCATTGTATGGAGTTGGTAACAGCTAGCAATTTATGGAAAGGACTCAATCTAGGACAAGATGACCTAGATGTATCTATACTTAGCAACAATGTTGAAAATGGTGTAGAGAGTATAGATGCGTACTTTACTGTTACTACTTTGCAATTGTATATCATAAGGGTTAGGTGTAGTTTGCACAAAAGGGTGCAAGACAATTGCCCTGATACAGTCATGCTTATCAATGATATTGGAGTAGATTACAATAAGGCAAAGATTGCAAAGTATCTAGATGAGGGGTTTGCTGTATTTTGTTTTGATTATTTGGGCGAAAGAGAGACATTGGATAATTTTACTATATATCCATTGTCATTGTCTTTTTGCAATTATTATCTCAACAAAGATGAGATGAACAAACCTGTAAGTTTTCCTCAAGATAGTTGTTGGTATTTTTGGAGTTTAGTTGCATTTAAGGCTGTTGCAATGATTGAGTATTTGTCTAGCTATAAAGAAAAGTTTTTGAGCAATAGTGTTGCAATTGTTGGGATTGGTGCAGGTGGGGCATGTGGTATAAAGGTAGCTACAGTTTTTGATAGTATCAAGTCAATAGTCGTTAAGTATGATGCTGATTCTTATGTAGACTCTCAAAAGCAGGAAAATATAGTCAACAATGTATCTTTTTCTAGTGGAAGTTATACTCCTTTTATAGATATTCCTCTTTTGTTGGAAGTATGTAGCAACGAATCTGACGATAGCTTTGACAATATGATAGATATTTATGAGACTGTTGGTGTTGATATTGTACAAAAATCTATAATTTATAAGAGATTGTCAATATCAGAAAGTCGTAGTCACAGTGTAGGTCCAATGCAATCTAAGAATGAGATACTTTGGCTAAAGCAAACCATGTTGGACAAAAACTATCATGATACAATTCCGCTTTCGCCAACTATTGGCAAAAAGATAAGTCAAAATGTAGGGTATTTCAATCTAGCTATAGATGAAGTGACAAGTGGTGTTGATAGTGTTCAGGTTTTTATAACACATGACCAACTCAACAATCAGTCTCCGCCTGCATTTAGATATTGGTATAAGACCAAAGCCGAGTATTTGGGCGATGGGGAATATATCGTCAAAATAGATTCTCTCAATGGGTATATATATAGGGCTTTTGCCAATGTTCATTATACGAACGGTTTTTGTCTCAGCACTATGGTAGAGCAAATTGTATTTCCATCTAACAAAGGTGAAAAGTCAGCTATTCAAACAGAGCGACTAGTATATGATAGTGAAATGGGTATAGATAGTTGGATGACTACCAATAGGGAATTGGACGAAGAGAATGGTGTGATTCTTACCAATGGTCCGTTTGATATTCAAGGGGTATCAGGATTGGGGGGAGAGTTGTCCAATTTCAAGCTAGGTGCATTAAAGTATAGAGGGCAACAAGGTTATGTACTTCAAGTTACTATGTACTCTAGTGTAGCTCAACAAGTGCTGTTTGGTATAACTACGCAAGATGGCAATTGGTACAATCATGTTGTAGATATAGATGTTCAAAAGGCTTGGAGCAAATTTAATTTGATTGAAAGCGATTTTAAGGGGAATGGCAAGCTAGATTGGGGTAGTGCTGTTTGTATTAGAATCAACTCGGAGCAACCTGTTGTGGTGAGTGGAGTGCTTTGGTTGTAGTTTGGTTGTTAGATTTGTTGTACTTGGGAGATATATCTTGTTGGTAGTCTCACTAGAAGTACTTGTATGAATTTCTAATTTGATTGATATCTAGTATACATGATTTTCTAAAATACTTTATGAAAAATTCTAGATTTGTGGCGGTATGCGGTATAGCAGCTGCACTCATATTTTTGTTGTCAAGTATACCACAAACATGGGGAATACCATTTTTGGGGCTTTTGCCTATTTTGGTAGTGATTGTAGGTTTTAGAGATATTGGATTGTCTGTTTTTGTATCTGTATTTGCGGGGGTTGTGAGTTGGTTGTTTAGTTATGTTAGGCCTACAGTAGTCAGCGAGTTTTTTCATACCAATCCGCTTTTACCTATTTTTCCACGCTTTATTGCAGGAATGATAGCTCACTTTGCTAGTGTCTTAACATTCAAAATTACCAAAAAAAATATATGGGCAACTTGTATTGTAGGTGGAGCTATAGGTAGTTTTTTTAATACAATGTTGGTGGTATGTAGTCTCTATTTGTTTGTACCGTATGTTCGTGACAACAATAGTACGCTATTGGCTTATATTGTTGTTGTTTTGCCAACAGCAGCAATTGAGTTGTTAATCAACTCTTTGGTTGTACCAATATTGGTGAGACCAATATTAACTCGCAAAATATCAAGTATCCTCAATTAGTTTTGGTTGGTGATTAAAAATAAAATTTTTATATTATTCATTAAATAGAAAATCAATTTTGATTATATAGATATAGTATTAAAGAAGAAAGAGTACAACTATCGGTTGTTAACAATGAAATATAAAATTTTAACAAAACCAATGATATTCTTTTTTGACGCCAAAAAAGAACCAAAAAAGCATTTGGGGGGTTGCGAATCCCCCCCAAACCCCCGAACGCTTTATGGTTGATTTTATTTAGGTAGTTACTTATTTCAATCTTAACATACTCTATTTGTATACTATTTTTAAAACATATGATATTAACAATAGATATAGGCAATACCAATACCAAATTTGGCATATACAACAACGACAAGTTGGCATATAGCTTTAGATTGTCATCTAGACCTACCAAAACTAGTGATGAGTATGGTGTAGATATACTTACTCAATTAGCTAGACATCAAGTACAACCCAAAGATATCAAGGGTATTATTGTTGGTAGTGTCAATCCTAGTCTCAACTTTAGCTATGAGCGGGTTTGTGAATATTTTTTTGATATCAAACCATTGTTTGTGGGTAGTGGTATCAAGACGGGGATAGATGTAAAGTATGACAATCCAAAGAATTTGGGAGCTGATAGGATTGCAGATTGTGTAGGTGCGGTACACAAGTATGGTTCTCCATTGATAGTAGTAGATTGTGGTACGGCAACAGCATTTAATGTAGTTAATTCTCAAAGACAATTTGTTGGGGGAGTAATCTCAATTGGACTCAATACAAGTGCAGAGAGTCTGTCCAAAAATGCAGCAAAACTCCCCGAATTTGACTTTGCAATACCAAGTACAGTTGTTGGGCGAAATACAATAACCAATATGCAGTCGGGTATAGTATATGGTTTTGTGGGTGCTGTAGAAAAAATTATTGAATTGATAAAGATAGAAATAGGTATTGATTGCAAGGTTGTAGCTACAGGTGGACAAAGTGAGCTTTTGAAGCAACATAGTCAGGTGATAGATGTGATAGATAGAAGTTTGACTTTGGACGGGCTTTATCAAATATATTTGGCAAACAATGCACAATATTAGCGTTGATACAACAAAATATTGTTTTTAAATAATCAAAAAGTACTTTAGTGTAATGAGATTGAAATATATGCATAAAATGCACATCAATTACACACTATACTTGCAAAGAGATTTCCAAAATTTTCAATAAATTGTGTAAATTAATATATTAAAATGTAAAATCTTTCTTATTTATATTGACATTGGCATGCTACTTATGATATTATCGTAAATGTCTATAGTCAATATATTGTACACAGTTCTAGTATAGACAAAAATAAATGAACCACTATAGGGAGTGAAAAAGATAAGTTCATGAATATAAGAAATAAACTTTCCAAAAAATTTGTATCGTGCTTAATTGCTTTGATTGTACTGTTGGCTATAGTTTTGTCCAATCCAGGTGCTTTTGTGTTGGCTAAGGCAGCAAGCTTGCCAAATAGTGAACCACAACACGAAAATGGAGGTACACTTTTTGATAATATTCATATTCAATCTAGCGTTGTGTTGGGTGGCGATTTTGAAGTGCCTAGCGTTAAGAATTTGCATACATTATTGTTAGCACCTAGTGGTGAAGTTATTATAGATAACCAGGCTACTGGTGATGGTTTAGATTTTATTACTGCTAAGGAGATTGGACATTATCAGTTGTCATACTTTAATAATGACAATGCAAACTTTTTTAGGGATTTTTATATTAGATCATACCTAAAAGATGAGTTGTATCTAGAAGTCCAAAACAATGGTGCAGATATCCCCGAATATGCACCTTCGGGAGCTACCATAACTTTGCCTAGAGCGACTATAGTTCAGTATGATGACTATGGCAACAGAATAAATTTACTCAATTTGAATAAAGATACTCATGACAATTATTATGATTTGACAAACACTAATGAAGCGGGTAAAGTAAAAGTGTCAGTAATAGGTGGTGGAAGTGATGAAGATGTGCCAGTGACAATCAATGATGGTGTTGCAACTTTTGCTACTAAGGCAGACATGAACACTAGTTATTTTGTGACATATAGTTTTGTAAGTTTGGACGGTGATATTATTACTCCTTTGCTTAGTCAATCATTTCGTGTCCGCACTCAAATAGGTTTTGAAAGAGATGCTCAAGATATACCTACACTGACAGTCAACTCTCCAGCAAGAGAGTCCAATCTTAATGAAAAAATCACATTAGATGTAGCTAAGGTTGAAGACAAATTTCAACAAAATGCTAGAGTTGAAGTTGTTGTAACAACCCCAAGCAAGAAAGTAGTTCAAGTAGCGACTGTAGACCCAAAAACGGGTTGGGCAATAGGTGAGCCTGATCCAAATGCTCCCGAAGTTTTGTTTGATAACACGACCAAAAACATGTTCTTTTATCCTACAGAAAAAGGTGACTATACCATAACATATAGAGCTTATACTCCATCATTTGTATCTAGTAGACCAGAAAATGCAAGTTTGCAACATAGGTTTGTAGTGAGAGCTATAGATAGATTGGCTCCTACAATTAGTGAGATAGATGATTTTAGAGTTCCATCAAAATGGGGAGCAACGGTTTCTAAAAGAGCAGTGAATCCTGATGGTAGTTATCAAGGTTCTGAGACTGATCCAAATCCAACTGATCCTTTGCCCGATACCACTCTTTATTTCCCTGGATTTAAACAACCTAATTATCCAGAAAATTATCAAGTTGACAGTATCAAAATAGCAGACAATGTATCAAGCTTTGAGAAGTTGAAAGTAGAAGTAAGGTTGGACAATCCACAAGGCAAGGCTGTTTGGAGATTTGACAACATAATAGACCCAAATGGTAGCAATCAAGGAGAAGAAATAAATTCTACTTTGGGAGTTTATGAAAAAGACTCAAAGTTTTATGAAGGGTTTAGCTTTAGTAAATATAATGCTTTCTTGAAAAAGTCTAATGTGATTTTTGAAGGTGATTATTCGTTGGTATATCGCATTATAGACGAAGCAGGACAAGTTGCAACTAAGACATATCGTATATCTATTACTAGTGATTTTAGTGATACTACTGTACCTATAGTGACTATGCCACAAGATATAGATCAACATATTGTTGCCAATAGTGATCTAGTTTGGGAAATCCCAAATCCAACAGTATCTAGCCAAAATGATGTAAGGCCTGAAATAGAGTACAACTTGATAGATGGAGACGGAGATATATATCCAATACAGTTTAGTCAAGATGGCGACACAAGAACAGTCAAGGATAGACTTGTAGGTATCCGCAACGAGAGTGGTGTCGTAGATGTGTATTTGACAGAATTTACCAAAGAAGACCAAATACTAGACACAATAGGTAATGGTTCTATGGCTATTTCTTTGGGTAATGATGATTTTTCAAATTTGCGACTTGAAGTACAAGCAACCAACAGTGTTGGCAACAAGTCTACTACAGATACTATAGGCAATATATGGAACCAGACAGTAGGACCAGTTGCAAAAGATATAACAGTAGTAAAAGAAAGTTATAATTCTTCATCAAAGTTGAATATAACAGACCTCCATTTAGATAATAATAATGGAGCACATTGGGTTCAAGGCGAAGAAGTGAATTTGGGTGGAACAACATTGGTACAAAATTTGACTGAGATGGAAAAGAATTTTGTAGGATTTGAGATTAATGTTAGAGTTCCTGACTTTGATGCAAGCAATGGTACAGACCCAGGTGTTGTTGCTGGACAACCGTTGTCCAATGTTTCTATAGATACTTGGTATGAGAAGAATGGTGATGGCACTTACAATTTACAAATAGACAATATTTCTTTTGTGCCTCCTGTTGATGGTATGTACTTGTTGACAATTAGACTGTTTGATGTCAATGGCAACAATAGCGTGTATACCAACTATATTCAAATAGATCCAAATTCTAATGTAGGTGGTCCAGGTGGAACGGGTAGAAATGTAGTTGGCGGCAATAGGGGTTCTCGTTCTAGTGTCAACAATGTGCCTAAGGATACCACTGTTTTCAAATCATACAGATTGCCTACATGGACAGAGATTGACCAAGATAGCAATCCAAAAAGTCATTTGCGTAGACGCATAGTAGGTGGTAGTTTTGAATTGATGGGAGATTTGTTTACACCTAAGACTGAAGCCGTATACTCTTTTGACAATAAATGGTTTACAGAATATGGTGCGACAGATTGGAACAACGGACAAGCTCTTCAAGGTGGCAAATTTGAAAGCAGTGCAAGTAGTAGTGAGCAACCTACTTTCAGTATTGTGGGGGATCGTGACTTTGCTCAATATCTAGAGCAAAGTACAGATATAGAAGACAGTTATGTATTGCCTACAGTTGTAGCAAGCAATGACAAACAAAACTTTGTTGTGTCCAAGCCCGTAATTACAGATAGATTGGGTAGACAAGTGACAGTTACACATACTGACAATCTTACAGGATATACAGGACATTATGAAGGTTGGTCATTTATTCCAAGTCAAGATGGAAAATACACTATTGTTTATACTGCCAAGTTAGGGTCTTTGAGTGCTACCCAAACTTACACTATTATGGTTGGACGCATAGAAGCTCCATATATAGGATTGCAAGTAGGACAAGATAAAAAAGATTCTAAAGATAGTAGAAAGACGGGTACTGTACAGTCTCGTAGCTATGACTACGAATTCTATTTTGATGTAATTCGCATAATTGGTATAGATGATGAGTATACAGCTCCAAATGATACAGATGCTAAAGTGTATACTTTTAGCAAAGTACTAAAAGCTCCTGATGGAAGTGAAGTAACTACAATTACTGATAGATGGGCAATAGGCAATGGTGTCAAGCTCAATCAATCAGGGACATGGACAGTTACTTACACTGTTACTGACAATGCAGGCAATGATACTAAAATAATTGATACCATTACAGTCTCAGCCCCATCTGACAACAATGTATTTTCTTTGGCAACAATTTCTACAATACTCATTATTTTGGGTATAGTGTTGATAGTGGGAGCGTTTGTCTACTTGTTGTTGTTTAGAAGAGTTAGAGTCAATCCAACACACGACAACAAATAGATTTTGATTGATGTTCAACAAATCTTGTAGAGATATTTTGCAAAATATCTCTCACTCAATAATTTAAGTTCTTGTACTAAAAAGGTATTCACAATTGACAATTATAGGTTGTGAATGCCTTTTGGTTTTTGTTTGAATGTATTTTATAAGGGAGTGTATAACGAGATACATTAACACATAAAATACCAACTATCAACAAAAGTAGCGATATTCTTTTTTGACGCCAAAAAAGAACCAAAAAAGCATTTGGGGGTTGCGAATCCCCTCAAATCCCCAAACGCTTTAAGGTTAATTTTATTTAGATATTACTCCTTTTCATCTTAATATATTCTATTGGTATGCTCATAAATACTCAAAGCATGCAAATAAGTACAAAAAGTTGTCATAAATATTTGACAAGAACAAAAGTATAATATATACTAATATTAGTACTTATTTGATAATAATTATCAAATATATAAGGAGACATTATATGGTAATAGGAAAAAAGTTGGAAAACTTTAGCACTCAAGCTTTTCAAGCTAGCAAGGGATTTGTAGATATAAGTTTTGAAAAAGACTTTTTGGGTAAGTGGTCTGTGGTTTGTTTTTATCCAGCAGATTTTACATTTGTTTGTCCTACCGAGTTAGAAGATTTGCAAAGTCAGTATGCAACTCTTAAGGGCATGGGGGTAGAAGTATATTCTTGTTCTACAGATACTCATTTTGTTCACAAAGCATGGCATGACCACAGCACAGCAATTGGCAAGGTGGAGTATATAATGCTAGGTGATCCAAGTCACAAAATTTCTAAAATTTTTGAAGTATTGAATGAAGATAATGGACTAGCCTATAGAGGTACTTTTGTAATAAATCCTGAAGGTGTAGTTCAAACTGTAGAAATTAATGAACTAAGTATAGGTAGAGATGCTAAGGCTTTGGTAGACAAAGTAAGAGCTGCTCAATATATTGCCAAAAATCCAACCGAAGTTTGTCCAGCAAAGTGGAAGGAAGATGGCAAAACTCTCAAGCCAAGTTTGGATTTGGTAGGAAAGATATAGTAGATTATTTTGTTTGAAAATAAAATATTTTATAAAGTATGATTTTGCAAAAACATAATCCTTTTGTGTACATCAACTACCAAGGGGATTGTGTTTGTGTTATAATTGATAATATATTTGTTTTTAACTAAGAATACAATTTTTAAAATATTGGTAGATATCTATCTATTTATCATTTTTGTCATATAATTGTCTAGAGGTTTGGTTTTGGTAGATTTTTTGTAGATTTGCATTATTGCGTTGTATACCAATTTGGCAGAAATATTAGCCAACGAGTATACTTTGCCCAATGGTACTAGTTGCCTTTCACTAAATGATTTGTGGTCTGTGATTATTGCCGTGAGACTAACATTGCCCGTAATAGGAAAGTCCTTGCCTATGCCTGAGCCAGGATAAATACCACCATTTAGCAACTTGAGTTTGCCAACATCGTCTACTTTTCCTATCATGCTATCAATAGCTAGTACGGGTACATCTTTGTGTTGAGTCTCCAAAAGCTTGTATATGACAGGTAGTGTTGTAGAATTGAGAGGTGTTTTTAGACAACCATATACAAAAGTAGGTACACCCATAGTTTTTAAGTTGTGACCAACTAGCGGACCAAAACAATCGGCAGTGTGTTTGTCACTACCCAAGCATAGTATTATGGGTGGGGACTCAAACATATTTCCCAATTTGTAGCTTATTATAGGTGCAAATGCTTTAGGTAGAGTAAGATTATTTGTAGGTTGTATCATAGTATAGATTATGGACAAGGTTTAGACAATTAATACATTTTTTGTATATTATGTATTTTGGTTTGTGTTTTTGGGACAAGTTATAAATATGAAAAATTCTCTAATATCACAATACTTACAACAATTTGAACGATATTATAATCTAATTGTACAACACAACAAGAAGTACAATCTCACTACTATTGTAGATAGACAAGCCGTATTTAAAAAACATTTTTTGGATAGCTTGTTGGCATTGGATTGGATTGAGTCTAATAATCATATTGTTGATATTGGATGTGGGGCGGGTATGCCTAGTTTGCCTTTGTGTATAGTTAGGGGAGATTTGCAAGCTACACTGTATGATAGTGTACTCAAAAAGGTCAATTTTTGCAATATTGTCATTAGAGAGTTGGGACTGCAAGATAGAGTAAGAGCAATACATAGTAGGATAGAAGACATACCAAAGGACACCAAATACGACATATGTGTAGCTAGAGCTGTTGCAAAACTCAATACTCTATTAGAATATGCTATACCTTTTGTTAAAGTAGGGGGATACTTGCTTGCATACAAGTCCAATGATATAGAACAAGAAATTGAACAATCTCAAAATGCATTTTTGCAACTCAATGCACAAGTGAGTAGTATAGAGAGTGTGGTTTTGGACAATGATATTGTACGCAAGATAATAAGAATACAAAAGATGTCATCAACCCCCTCACAGTATCCTAGGGGCAAAAATTTGGCAAGAAAGTCACCGTTGTAACGACATCAGTACAATTAAGATAATCAACTAAGTTTTTATACCAATAAGGAAACAAATGCAACACAATAGACAATATCTTTTTTTTGACATTGAGTGTAGTGATGGACAACACATATGCAGTTTTGGATATGTGTTGACTGATTGCAATCTCAATATTGTAGACAAACAAGATATAATAATCAATCCTGAAGCCAAATTTAAGACAGGTAGGGCGGGTTTTGATCCCAATATCAACTTTGCATATCCTAAGGCAGATTTTTTGAAAGCACCTACATTTGACAAAGTTAGTGGGCGGATATTTGATATAATGCAAACGACCAATCCAATTTTGATAGGGCATAGTGTAGACAATGACTTCAAGTTTTTGATACAAGCTTGCAAGAGATATGGATTAGAGATGCCTGACTTTGTATTTTTTGACACACAAATGTTGTACAAGACAATTCATGTGACAGGACAAATAGCCTTGGACAAATTGGCTACCGCTCTAAATGTAGATTGTACAGCAACTCTTCACAAGTCAGATGATGATGCCTTGTTGACCAAAGAGATATTTGGCAAAATTTGTGCAGAGCAAGGATTGTCGCCTATGCAGTTGTTGGAGCAATACAAATACACTCAGGGCAAATCTATTGGTAATACTGTTTATGTATATGAAAACAATCCCAAGACTATGTTTCGTAGTCAAATATCTCATTATCGCCCATCTATAGCAATTGTAGGGCATCAATTGCAAGACAAAAGTTTTTGTATTAGCCCTAAGCTACTTGATACTTACTTGTATGAGCTTTGGATAATTGTAGAAAGAATGATAGACTGTGGGGCTGTTTTTATGGATGAAATGTTGGGAGACTTTGATATATTTGTGTGGGACAACAATTCTCAATGCAAAACTTGTGATTGGATAAACAAAAATGATGCATTAGCACATGTTCAAATTTTGAATTTGAAACAGATATGCAATATTTTAGGTTTGGATTTTGGCAATCTACCAATGCCCGAACGCCAAAATTATAGAGTAGCTTATTGTGAAAATATTCAGTCATTGCCTACAAAAAAAGAACGCAATCACTATAAGCCTATGACAAACACTATTGGAGATATATTGAAAGCTAGAGGTATGAAGTTGTGATTTTTGATTTATAGGTTGTATTTTAAAAATACAACTGCTAAAAAGCATACTAATTGTCACTTGTAGTATTGTACAAAATACATGAATCAACAAATTTTATATGATTTAGGACATCAAATCAACGAGATATTGTATTGCAATGACAACAATATTTCGGTATTTGGCTTGCATTGTGGGCAAAGAATATTGCTTGCTAATGCTATTTGTATGCGTGGCTCTGTACATGAAGACGATTCAATATGTACATCTCCCAAGATACTAATATATGTTTGTGATGACTATTTTGCGGCAGGTAAAATTTTTGAACAACTCAAATATATCAACCCAAATGTCATAAATTTGCCTAGCATAGATGACATACTAGTTGACAGACATTACAACAATCTCAATAGTCAAACAAGGTTGCATGCTTTGATTAGTATTTTGCAAGCAAAGGACAATGATTTGCCTATTATAGTAGTTGCAACTGTGGCATCATGTTTGCAACCTTGTGCGGATAGTATGATGTTTGGGGCAGCGTCTTTGCAAGTAGTAAAGGGTGGTAGCTTTTGTATTGAGCAATTGTGTAGTCATATGATTGACTACAATTATAGTCGTGTTGCAAGTGTGACAGAGCCTGGGCAATTTAGTAGTCGTGGTGATATTTTGGATATATGGAGTGCGGGGGCAGAATTTCCTGTAAGGCTAGATTTTTTTGGGGACGAATTGGAGAGTATTAAGACAGTTGATCCCGAATCTAGACTTAGTATACAACCTTTGGATAGTATATTTATTGTGCCAAATTGCGAGATGGGTAGTATGCGATTTGCGGACTTTGTTGGCAATTGTGTTGTTGTATTTGATGATACAAGGACTGTTGCTAATGCAAAAGAGCGTGTTTTGCAAGAGCATAGCAATAGAATCTCTTCTTTGTTGAGTACAGGACAAATAGAAAAATCTCAAGTTGTACCCATGTATGACAATGGTTTGGAATTTTGTGGACGCAAGATTGCTTGTCATGGTGATCTCTCTCAAAATAGATTGTTTCAACCTAATAGATTGTTTGAAATCAAGTCGTTTGCTATACCTGACTATAGTAGAGATTATGAAAGGCTTGTAGATGATATCAAAATGTGGGCATCTAGAAAGACAACCAATGAGATTGACCACATACCATACAAAATTACTCTCTGTTTTAACACACCAGAGCAACAAGGAATATTGCAAAAGTTGCTTAAGACACACAAATTAGATGATATAGTACAGTTGCTAAATGGCGGGGTAATGTTTGGAGCTGTACTTGGAAAGAATATAATTATAGGGCAATATGAGTTGTTCAAAAAAATAGTTAAGCAACTCAAAAAGACTAAAAATCAACTTTTTAGTCAAATAAATCAAGGTGACTATGTTGTACATCGTGTACATGGTATTGGACTGTATGAGAAGTCTGCCAAGTTGGATTTTGGTGGGACACCTAGAGATTATTTGGTAGTCAAGTACAAGAATGGAGATACACTTTATGTCCCTGTAGAAAATATGGACAGCTTGTCAAAGTATAGTTCTCAGTCTACACCTACACTCAACAAGTTGGGTGGACAAGAATTTGAAAAGACTAAGCAAAAAGTCAAACAAGGTGTACGCAAGATGGCTTTTGACTTGCTCGCATTGTATGCACAAAGGGAGCAGGCAAGAGGTATTAAGTACAATATTGATGATAGAGCATTTGTAGAGTTTGAGCAGGCATTTGAGCATAGCCCTACAGAGTGTCAAGTTGCTGCTACAAAGGATATCTTAGAAGATTTGCGTAAAGGCAAAGTTATGGATAGGTTGATTTGTGGCGATGTGGGTTATGGCAAAACTGAGGTTGCAATGCGTGCGGCATATTGTGCAATTTTGGAGGGTAAACAAGTTGCATTTGTGTGTCCTACCACTATATTGGCACATCAACATGCCAATAGTGTGCAAAAAAGATTAGAGCCATTTGGTATCAACATAGCCAAATTTAGTAGGTTTGAATCACCTAAAGCTATCAAATCTAATATAGAAAAATTGAAATTAGGAAAAATAGATATAGCGGTGGGTACACATAGATTGTTGCAAAAAGATGTTGTTTTTAAGGATTTGGGTATACTAATTTTGGACGAAGAACAACGCTTTGGTGTTGCAGACAAAGAAAAAATCAAACGCATAAAGACAGATATAAATGTATTGACACTTTCAGCTACTCCAATACCGAGAACTTTACACATGAGTTTGCAAAGTATAAGGGATATTAGTGTGTTGGATACGCCACCAAAGGCAAGATTGCCCGTACAGACTTATGTGGCAGAATACAGTGACAATTTGCTTAAGGATGCTATAATGAGAGAGTTAGGTAGAGGGGGAGCTGCTTTTGTTGTGTACAACAAAGTTGCTGATATGCCTAGATTCGTTGTTCATTTGCAGCAACTTTTGCCTGATACCAATATAGTAATGGCACATGGACAAATGTCCAGTGACATAATGGAAGATGCCGTAAGCAAATTTGTAGATGGACAGGCAAATATACTAGTAGCTAGTACTATTATAGAAAATGGTGTAGATATGCCACATGCCAATACTATGATAGTTTTGGATAGTGAAATGTTGGGTTTGGCACAAATGTATCAGTTGCGTGGTAGGGTAGGTAGATCGGATAGACAGGCTTATGTCTATTTTACTTATGATAGTAGACATATACTTAATGATAAATCCACTCAAAGACTGCAGGCTATTACTGAGTTTACTGAGTTTGGTAGTGGGTTTAAGTTGGCTATGCGTGACCTTGAGATTAGGGGAGCGGGAAATATATTGGGGCGTGAGCAACATGGGCATATGGACAAGGTTGGTTATGACATGTATTGTAGATTATTGCAAGAGACAGTAGATGAGCTAAAGGGGCAAAAGTCAGTATCTTTTAAGGATATCAAGACAGTTACAGACTTGCCATCATTTATCCCTGATGACTATATTTCAGATCATCAAAGCAAGATGGATGTATATGCTAGGGTAGCTATTATATTTGATTTGCAACAGAGAGAACAATTGTTGTTAGAACTTAACAATATTTATGGCAAACCACCTGTGAGTACTACCAATCTATTGACTATAGGACTTTTCAAAAATTTGGCTCAACAATTGGGAGCATCAGCAATAACACTCAAAAAAAATCAAGCTAGTATATCATTTGAAAAAGTATTGGATATCCCAAAGTCTTTGGCAAATCAAGTCAAGCAAGGGCAAATTTTGATAAATGATAGCAAGCCTACTGTCAAGTTTGGTGGTCTTAAAGATATGTTGGAATGCTTGTTGAAAATTGCTACCATAGCCGCTTAGTAGTTTTAAATAAATATAGCATATCAAAAACATTAATAGATTGAAAAAATGTATTTATTTTAAAGATAAATCTATCATAATTATTGTAGTTTTATTCACTACAAATGTTTGCAAACCAATTTTTTTGTCACTAAATATTTGCAGTATTTTTAAAAATCACTTGATTTTTTTTGTCAAATACTGTATAATTGAAAATGAGTATTTTTAAGTATATGCAATAAAATTTGTATTGCAATTAAGATTGTATTATGGTAGTAGTCTCATTTGAATGCTGTTGAAGTGATGTAAAACATAGGGGCTATGAATTGGATAAAGAGGTATACTAGATGCAAAAAACTATGCAAAAGTCTATAAAAAAAATTGGTTTGTTGTTGTTAGTGCTTGCACTATCTGCACCTTTTTTGGTGGGTTGTGCAGATTTCTTTTTTGAAAAACAAAACCAAAGGGATATGCAACAAATAGTGGCATCTATCCCAATTCAAGATCAAAAGTTGCAAAATTATAGAAATGAGTCTGCTGGAGATGTGGTTTACAAGTCTAGGTCTATAGATATATACAAGGGGGCTTTGGTCACCAAGTTTAATACAGACAAAGATACTCTAATGCAAGATGAATCTGTGACACAAGAAGATGCTGTCCGTATATCCTTGGAAGAGTTGATTTTTGAAGAGATAGAAAATGCGTATATGGAAATAGAGTTTGCCAAAGGTGAAGCATCTAAGGCTATGCCTAAGGAACAAGAGTGGGTAGATGACATACCACAACATCAATTTTTACGCCAAGGGGTACAATGGAAGCCTTTAGTAGATGAGGATGATAACAAGAGTGGCGATGACTTTGTCAATGTCAATAAAGTACTTCAACAAGTGTATCAAGCATTGCAAACTGAGATTTTTACTGTAGGAAATCAAATTCTTAAGGAAAGGGGGGAATCAGAAAGACCATCTGTAGAACAACCTGACCCTACTACGCCACCAAACAAATTTCCAACACCACCTGATACGGAACATATTGCAGAACCTACAATGTGGATGCCTGATTATTTTCCTGGTGATAACCCTGATGAGTACTATAAGTCATTAGATATAGCAGCATTTAGACGAGTGTTGACTACATTTTCAAAAAACTTAGACAATGATTATCGGTTGAGTGCAGATGATATAAAAGTTCAAAGAGAACAAATATCAAATATACAAGATTTGATAGATAGTGGTGAATACAAACAAGCTTACAATAAATTGGGCAAAGATTTGGATGCCAATCCTGAGAAAAGCGTGTTGTATTGGGCGGTAGGTAGAACAGCATATAGGACAATACAAAAAGAAGTCTTTACACAATGGTTGAATGATAGCATAGAAGATGGTATAACTGATTTAGACATTCAAGAAAGATATTCTAGTATGTTGGCTCAACAACAACAACAATACACAAGTGATCCAACTAGTTTTAATACTTTGGCAGATAGTAGTGATTTGATATTGTATGAGCCTACTAGTGAGTTGTTTTGGGTAAAGCATATCCTATTGCAATTTAGTGAAAGTCAACAAGCTGAATTAAAAGTAATCAAGGCAAATGCTAATAGCAAGCAAGAGTTTGAAGAACAGAGACAACGCTTGGCCGACAATATAGTTGTAGAGGTTAGAAAAGATGGTTGGAATACAGGAGTATTCAAGACAGCTAGTCAAGCATTTGAAGAGATACAGGCAAATTTGAAAGGTAAAGAAGGAAGCACATTTGAAGCAAACTCTGCCTTTGATACTATGATATACAAGTATAATAATGATGGTGGGATATTTGATAAGTTGGATAGAGGGTATTTGGTTCAACCAGGACGCAACAACGATGCAAAGCCGGGTGATGAAGATGATAAGTATGGATTGGACTTGCAATGGGTCGTAGAGTTTGCAAGAGCGGCTAGGGATTTGAGAAGAGATTATGATAATGGTACAGGTGGATTGGGTGCTATCTCGGGGATGGTAACTACAGACAATGGTATACACATACTATATCTATCAGATGTCACTAGAGGTGGTTTGCCTAATGGAAAAGTTTATGCGTTGGGTGATTGGACAAGTGCGGCACACACTAAAACAGTTAGAGATGCAATCAAAGATTTGATTGCAAATGAACGACAAAAAGATGCTCAAACTGTATGGCGAAACAATGTGTTGATGGGATTTGATGTAAAAGGCAAAGTAACTAGGTATGACAGTAGATACAATGATTTGTGGTAAGAAATTAACTAATATTGTATATTAATCAAAAACACACATGATTTAATTATGTGTGTTTTTTTTATTTTATCACATACTATATACATGTATACAAAGTCAACAAATTCATACAAAAAACCAACCAAGGCAATTCCTATATTTTTGTTTGTTGGATTTTTGTACTTGTTGATTTTTGTGGTTATGATTCTGTCTATCAACACAGGTTTTTTTGGCAATATTTTTGGTGGAGCTTTGCCTATACCCAACCATATCTTGCAAGAAGAAGGAGTATTGCAGTGGGATAGTTTTAGGGGTTTGGATGGATATTGTGTAAATATAGTTGGAGATAGAAAGATTGTGGTAGACAATAGTTTTATGATATTAAATAGCTTGAATAAGGGGCAACAATATACTGCCACTGTGCAAACTATAAAGGACGGCAAGTTTTCACGCAAGTCACATACATATGAGTTTGTATATGATGACCCTGTGTCATCTGCTCAAGAATTGAGTACGCCCGTTGTTAAGCTTGAGCAATCAACTATACTTTCATGGCAGGCGGTATCCAATGCTTTGTCATATGGTATTTTTTGCAACAATGTTGAGATAGCTCAAACTCAAAAGACAACATACAATGTGGCTAGTCATTTGGGCAAAAAATGTCAATTTGCTGTAAAGGCATTGAGTAGTAGTTTGGATTTTAGGCATTCTGGATTTTCAAATACTTTAGAAATTGGGTGAGTTGTGATAATTTGAATTGTTTTTATAATAGTCATAGTTTGTATATATTATTGTAAAAGTAGTGTACAAATATAGTGGATTAATCTAGAAAGAATTAACACCCAAATTAATTAAAATCAACATTAAAGCATTCGGGGGGTTGGGGGGATTCCCCAAAAGCTTTTTTGGTTCTTTTGTGGCGTCAAAAAAGAATATTGTTACTTTTGTTTAATGTTTGTATTTTATTGTTAATAACCGTTCGTTTTACGCTTTCATTGTAAAGATGCAAATTGAATATATGTAACACAAAGGTGTACACATACATATACATATAGATTATGAAGACAAACAAGGGCTTTGATAATCTACAACACAATTATTTGTTTGCTGAAGTAGCAAAACGCACACAGTTGCATATTGCAAAGTATGGAGATGACAAGATTTGTCGTTTAGGTATTGGTGATGTAGTACAGCCATTAAGTCCTACAGTTGTACTAGCTTTGGAGCAAGCTAGTAGGCAGATGGGAGAGGTTGATACATTTAAGGGATATGGTGAGTATAGTGGATATGATTTTGCCAAAGCTAGTTTGGTAGATTATTACGGTTGCAAGGGTATAGATTTGGACAAAGGAGATGTATTTGTTACAGATGGAGCAAAGTCTACTCTTGGTTTGATTTTGGATTTATTTGACAAACCTTGCACAGTTGCAATACCAAATCCAGTATATCCTGTATATGTAGATACCAATATTTTGAATGGCAATAATATATTTTATATAGATGGAAATATACAAAATAATTTTTTGCCACAACCACCAAAAACCAAAGTGGATATTGTATATCTTTGCAATCCAAACAATCCTACTGGAAATGTTTATACTAGGACACAACTGCAGGCTTGGGTTGACTATGCATTGTCAAACAATTCAATAATACTATATGACAGTGCGTACGAAGCCTTTGTTGCCCCCAAAGACGAGTGTTATGCTAGTAGTATATTCCAAATCAACGGAGCAAAGCTATGTTGTATAGAGATAGGTAGCTTGTCCAAAACAGCGAGTTTTAGTGGATTGAGAGGTGGGTGGATAGTTATTTCAACAACAATTAGACACAATCTCAATTTGCTATTTAATAAATTGATTTCATTCAAAACCAATGGTGTTTCTTATTTGTCTCAAGTAGCCTTGAGTGCCACATTGAGTACTCAGGGTATGGTACACAATTACAAGAATATAAAGCAATATTTGGACAATGCAAAAATACTTAAGGGTATATTGACTGAAAAGAATATATACAATTGTGGTGGTGTTATGTCGCCATATATATGGTTGCAAGTCCCACACAACAAGAGTGGGTGGGAGTTTTTTGATAGGCTACTCAAGTGGGGAATAGTGGGTACGCCTGGTGAGGGATTTGGAGAGAATGGAAAAGGTTTTTTTAGATTATCTAGTTTTGCCAATATAGATGATATATATATAGCATCACAGATTTTGTATTCAAATTTGTAAAATTTTTACATTATGGAAAAAATTTACTATGAACAAATTGTAAACAAAAGGTATACAATTGGAAAATATATGCTATAATTGATGAATAGATAAAACTAGTTTTGTGATACAATCAAAATTGATATCTAGTATTTTCAAAACACAATACATATGAAAAATATATTAGCAAAAACAAGAGATTGGACAATCCTAATATCAATGCCTGCAATAATGTTGTTGGTGGCTATTTTGTCATTTGCTTTGCCGAACAATTTATATAAAGTGGTTCAAAAAGATTTGCCAAACATTGCAAGCTATAGAGTTGCAGATTGGTTGGATAGCAATAGTGATGAATCTTACAATAATTCTAACAAATATGAATTTGTAGATGACATCAATGCAACTAGATTGTATGACTTTGTAGTATTGAAAAATCTACATCAAGGTTTGAGCGGGGCAAAAAGTTTTACTAACAAAATTGTAAATCTAAATCTTAGTGGAAGCAATAATGTCAAGATGATATTTCTTTTAAAGCAAGTTGGATTTGACAATTTTGCAAAAGTAGATATTAATTGGATTTATGAAGATGGGTATATACACATTGATGGTAGTAATATTGTGTTGGAGAATGGTAGTAGTTTTGAATTAGAGATTTTTGTACAAGGTGCGGGATTGGATTCTAGGTTAGGGTTGAGATTGAATGATAGCATATACTTTCCAAATGTAGAGTTGATATTGAATGAAGGGTTTGATAATCCATTAGATTATTTGTTGTTAAAAGATATTCAATTTTCATTTTATAGTTTGAGTGTTAGATGTGCATACAAGAATGCAAACTTATATGACATAGTATCTTTAGGTGATATGGTTTTTTGTATTTAGACTAACATAGTTATGTTCTTAGTATATGAGTAGATTGTTGTACAATAGATACAATAGTAGATGCAGCTTGATAATATATTGTTTATTATAAAAAACTAATTTGCAATCTCAATATATTTACTCTCTTTTGTTTATTTATATATTTATAGAAATTTGACAACGCATAGGCAAATAAACTATAATCATAATAGAAAAACAAAGGAGTTGTGGTTATGACTTTAGGGCAAAGGATAGCGGTCTTGCGTGGTTTGAAAGGGTGGAAACAGTTGGAATTGAGTTCCAAACTGTGGCAACCTTTGGAGAAAATAGTAGAGTGGGAGAGTGACAAAGGTATGCCTGATCTTGCATGCATGCTAAATTTGTCCAAGTTGTTTGGTGTTTCTATAGATTTTTTGTTAAATGGTGACCAAAATACTCAAGCAGATAGAGATGCCGCAAGTGCTATAGTCAAACATGATAGAACTATAAATTTGCGTCAGTCCAATATTGCGGCTATGCAGTCATGTAGAAAAATATTGCAAGAACACAAATTGCCCGAATTGGATCAATATCTTCCACAATTGTCAGCAGACAACCTTGCATTTGTTGAATATGGATTGTTTGATGATGCAGATTTGAACAAATTTAGCAAGTCAAGTTTGCTAAAATATAATTTGACAGATCTTGTATTGCAATATTTTGAAAATGAGATAAGTTTTGTAGATGCCGTGAAGTGTGATGATATCAAGGTATATCAAGTGGCAGAGACCAATCGCCGCAAAGCAATAGTAGACCAAGAACAAAAAAATAATTCTGCAAAAATAACTCACGGCTATGCTCATCAACTAACTACAAAAAAAATTTGTGGATATAAGGATTATAAAAAACTTTCAAAGACAATTGGTGGTATCAACACTAGTACGACCAAGTTTTTGGAAGATAGAGATTGGGCATTAGAACATCTCAACTATGATTTGAATGATATATATAAGGTAATTTTACATCTAATAGACAATGGTGCAGAGTTTTTTTGTATATTAGAATACAATAAGGTAATGGAAGTAGTGCAAGATATATCCAAAACGAAGTATATGTATAGAGTATCCAAGGATATGATAAGACTGATTGAAAGAGCAAACAATGCGGTAGAGAAGTAATATTTTATATTAAATTTGAAATATAGGTGTTTAAAAAATCTATATAAACTTATTGAAATACTATAAGCATGGTGATGTAATGATGCTATATAAGGTGGTTTTAAAGGTGATTGCTTAATCCTTGTTATATACAATAACTTAAAGAGTGAAAAATAAAAAAAGATTGGAATCTAATAACTATAAAAGTACAAGATAAGCAAGTCTTGTGCTTTTTATATTAAATTGTTTTTTGTATTGATAAAATCAATGTATATTTATACTTAAAAATTCCATCTCATAAATACAAATGAGATGGAATTTTGTGTTATTTGGCGGAGAGAGAGGGATTCGAACCCCCGTGGCTTTTGACCTAACGGTTTTCAAGACCGCCCCGTTGTGACCGCTTCGGTATCTCTCCATCAACGGGTTTATTCTATCACAAATTAAATATATAAGTCAAGTAAAAAGGTATAGTATTTGTGGGAAAGGAGTTGGTAAATAGAAAATTCAAGTACAAGAAAATTGATTGATAAAAAGCCAATTATTTTAAAATAGTTTTTAATATCAATAATAATGGAAGTAGTGCAAGATATATCCAAAACGAAGTATATGATAGTGTATCCAATGATATGACAAGACTAATTGAAAGAGCAAACAATGTGGTTGAGAAGTAATATTTTATATTAAAAACAAACACTCTATTGCGTATGAAATTTGAGAGATATGCTTGTAAAAAATCTATAGAGAATTAGACAAAGTGATAAGTATGTGATATAATAAGAGTATAAATAATGGTTATTTTAAAGAGTTTGCTTGTTCCTTATTATTGATTGTTTGGAGAGTTATGAAAAAACTTAGTTTTTATTTTAGCGTGTTCTTGTCTTTATTTTTTTGTATAGCAATTTGCATACAGTTGTTTTTAGATGAAAAGTTTCATTGGTACACTTTATATCTTGTCCTTGTATGCATTGCTCAAGGCGGTGCTTTGATGACATTGGGAACGATAATATTTAATAAAAAAGATGGGACAGTTGACAACAGTGTTATGTAAGTTTTAATGATATAAAAATATATTTTGCATTATCTAAAGAACTGTCTTACGAATTTTTAAGACAGTTCTTTAGAGTAATTATTAATATTGTATTAAATGGGGTATATTCTATACCAATGGTTTGTTTTTAATTTATTATGGGGAATGGAGAAAGATTTTTTTAGTTGATGTATTTTTTTCATTAGCATTATGTGTATTAAGTGTTACTTTGCGTTTGATAGATAAAGACATTGATGTTACAATATTTATTGTTTTGATATGTGTTATGCAATGTGGAGCGTTGTTGACGGTAGGAAAAATTTTATTTAAAAAGAAAAACACTGATGAGATTGTATAAAAGTTATGTGATTTGATATATGCACTCATAGTACTTTATCCTGTTTTTTTAATTGTTATTATGGTAAAGTTTGATAAATTTAGTTTTTATTTTCCTACATGGATATCATCACTTTTAGGTTTAGCTATTTGTGTTACAAGGATAGTTAACCAAGATGCAAATATTGCTTCTCTTGTTTTTATATTTAGTTTTATGCAAGGTTTGGCTATTATATCATTGGGAAGTTTAATTTTTATTAAGAAAGATGGTGTTTTAAAAGAACAGGAGAGCTGAGAAAAGAACTTGAAGAACTAAAAAACAAAGAAAGGGACTGAGATTGCATTTAGGGAGCTAAAAAGCACAAGGTAAAAAATTACCTTGTGCTTTTGTTTTATGAATGTTAATAGGTATATTTAATTCTATATTAGGCAATTGGATATTCTAGTTGGGATTATTGGTGTTGCAATATGTTTTGCAATATAGAATTGAATATAGAATTGACTTGAGTATTTGGGATATAGTGAGTTATTGTTTGCGTGTAATAGTACTACAATCTTATACAACAGTACTACAATATTACAATCCTACAATCTTATACAATAGTACTACAATAACCCTACAAACAGAACTAACAATTGCAATAATATTACTGTATAATGACATAGTAGTTACTATTAGATTACCAATTAATGACAATAAAAAACCTATAAAAAAAGTTAAAGAAAAGTATTAAAAAGTGGTTGACATGGGTATAAGCATATGATATAATAGGCGAGTTGTCAACGGGACTGAATGGTAATTGTTGGCGATAGTTTACGACTTTAGGGTTGTGAATTGAGATGGACATTGAAAAGGTAGTTGTAATTGAGTGTGGTATGTCGTGATGTTTGTGGTGGCTATGAGATAGTAGTTGTTGCGAGTATTGTGGTATATAACATTTGGTACAAAATTAGATAAACAAGCAAAGAAAAGAAATAAACGATGTAAAGATAGTTGTAGGTTAGCGAGAGTGAGCTATGACTATGAAATAGACTCGTACAATTTTTTGAGAAAAAAAAATAAACAGACATTCTGGGCATTGATGAGTAAAAGACATTAGTGTTTATGAGTGGTAGACAACAAAATAGACGCTAGTGGGGAATACAATTGGTGCTGAGAGAGAGTGTAAGAGAATGATTAATGAAAATAAAATTTTATTAAGAGTTTGATTCTGGCTCAGGACGAACGCTGGCGGCGTGCTTCATACATGCAAGTCGAACGGGTGTAGCAATACACTAGTGGCGGACGGGTGAGTAACGCGTGAACAATCTACCTTATACACATGGATAACTGCTAGAAATAGTAGCTAATACAAGATAAGCTTACGGCACGGCATCGTGGAGTGAGAAAAGCTGCGGCGGTATAAGATGAGTTCGCGTCTGATTAGCTAGATGGTGGTGTAAAGGACTACCATGGCGACGATCAGTAGCCGGCCTGAGAGGGTGAACGGCCACACCGGAACTGAGAGACGGTCCGGACTCCTACGGGAGGCAGCAGTAGGGAATATTGGGCAATGGGCGGAAGCCTGACCCAGCAACGCCGCGTGAAGGAAGAAGGTTTTCGGATTGTAAACTTCTGTCGCAGGAGACGAAGAATGACGGTATCCTGTAAGAAAGCCACGGCAAACTACGTGCCAGCAGCCGCGGTAATACGTAGGTGGCGAGCGTTGTCCGGAATGACTGGGCGTAAAGGGAGTGTAGGCGGTGATATAAGTCGTATGTGAAAGCCCATAGCTTAACTATGGAAGTGCATACGATACTGTATTGCTAGAGTGTGGGAGAGGTAAGTGGAATTCCTAGTGTAGCGGTGGAATGCGTAGATATTAGGAGGAACACCAGTGGCGAAGGCGACTTACTGGACCAAGACTGACGCTGAGGCTCGAAAGCGTGGGGAGCAAACAGGATTAGATACCCTGGTAGTCCACGCCCTAAACGATGGATACTAGATGTGGAGGGTGTAAACTCCTTCTGTATCGAAGCAAACGCGATAAGTATCCCGCCTGGGGAGTACGGCCGCAAGGTTGAAACTCAAAGAAATTGACGGGGACCCGCACAAGCAGCGGAGCATGTGGTTTAATTCGAAGCAACGCGAAGAACCTTACCAAGACTTGACATTTCGTGCATAGTATAGAGATATATGAAGTTCAGCAATGGACACGAGGACAGGTGGTGCATGGTTGTCGTCAGCTCGTGTCGTGAGATGTTCGGTTAAGTCCGGCAACGAGCGCAACCCTTGTGATATGTTGGCAATATTAAGTTAGCAACTCATATCAGACTGCCGTGGATAACACGGAGGAAGGCGGGGACGACGTCAAATCATCATGCCCCTTACGTCTTGGGCTACACACGTGCTACAATGGGCGCAACAAACAGTTACTAAGTGGAGACATGGAGTTAATCTGAAAAAAGCGTTCTCAGTTCGGATTGTGGGCTGCAACTCGCCCACATGAAGTCGGAGTTGCTAGTAATCCCGGATCAGCACGCCGGGGTGAATGCGTTCCCGGGTCTTGTACACACCGCCCGTCACGCCATGGGAGTTTGGGGTACCCAAAGTCAGTGAGCTAACCGAGAGGGGGCAGCTGCCAAAGGTAAAACAGATGACTGGGGTGAAGTCGTAACAAGGTAGCCGTATCGGAAGGTGCGGCTGGATCACCTCCTTTAAAGAGAAGCTACTGGGGTAGCGGAAGGAAGAGAGTGAGCTTACACAACAAGAAGTAGTCTACCTATGGGACTATAAGAGTATAGGGATGTGGAGAGTAGTGAGATAGTGTAATGATATATTAGTACTTGAGAGAGATTGAGAGTACTGATGTATGAGATATTATTTTAGCAAACAAAATAAAACTATTCTGTATAGCATGTTAAATTAATTTTGTAGATAAGTATAAGTACAAATACGACTATCTTTAATGTATGCGAAAGGATATATACTCAATTGAGTATATATCCTTTTTGTTTTGTGTTGATGTATGTTGTTTTTGTCTTGTATTAATGTTGTGGTGATGAAGTTACACACAACATTATGTTATTGAAAAATAGTATTATATTGATGTTATTAATGATATAAAAAAGAGAAGTGTTTAGATATGTATATTGTTTTTCCTTATACTATTTTCATATTGTATTTTACTGGTAAATATTGTATATTAATATATTGTGAATAAATATTGACAATATATATATATATGATATACTCTATTTTAATTTATGGAAAATAGTAAAGAAAAAGAAAAATCAGGAATTAAAACCATTGAAGAATATTTAAAAAAAGTTAAAGAAATAAGTAAAAAAAATATATTTTTTCGTGGACAGGATAAATTTTATTCGGATGGAATTACAGCTTCCATTTTTAGGAATGACGGTAAGTTTAAAGAAAAGGAGAAAGATATTTTCTTTAAAGCTACTACTATGTTTCCACATGAGTTTGAGGAGCTCAGCTTGGTTGACAAGCTTGCAAAAATGCAACATTATGGATGGCCTACAAGATTGATTGATTTTACTACTAATCCACTAGTTGCATTATATTTTGCTTGTCAAGGCAATCCTAAAGAAGGAAATGGAGTAGTGTTTTATACAAAATCATTTGAAGATGAAGAAATTTTGTCATATCAAAGTGATAGAGCATTATTGTTGTCTTGTCTAGCAAAAAGAAGTAGCGAAGAACAAAAAATAATAAAACAATTTTGTATGCTTTTAAAAAGATTGTGTGACAACAATATATATGAACATAGTGGTAATAATGAAAGCTTAAAAAATCTTTGGACTTATAGGATTAACACGGACACTCTTTTAGTATTAGATATTTTTAGAGATAGATTTTTTAGGAACAATAATTATACTAGTTTAAAAAGAATGACAATAGGAAACTTTAATCATTATGCTACTAAAATGAAAGAATATATAGAAAATTTATTATGCAAAGATAATCCGAAAGAGTATAAATTTGAAGATAAGGAATTTACTAACGAAGATAAAGAAAAATTTTTAAAAGATAGAGAAAAAGATAGAGAAAGTAAAATAGAAATTTTAAGTGAAAATAAAAAAACAAAGAAATATAATAAAGACGAAAAATATGTTATAAAAACTAAACAATGTGAAGAAAATATTGACAAGATAGGAGAAGATTATATAAAGAATATAAAAGAATTTATTCAGTATGTGGAAGAAAATAGAGCTAGTTCTGTAAGATACATATTTGATAAATTTTATGACGAATTTTGGAGAGAACGGAATACTTTTTTAGAATACAATACTTTGCCAGATGATTTATTGGGTTCTTTTATGCTTTTGCCTGCGTCTCATAAAACTAAAAATGAAAGATTGAATGATCAAAAGGGCGTTTTTTGTATAGTTGGCTTAGAAGAAAAGATTCCTCCTTGTGAATATATCTTGATTGATTTTAATAGTAAGAGTGATATTATAGAAGAGTTGGATATGATTGGAATAAATAAAATTAGCATTTATAATGATTTGCAACACGGTGCAAATCATGTAAAAGAGAAAGTCTTACAGCACAACAATTAATTGTAATACAATCACAACAATAGATAAATAAGGATAATAGCAGTGAAAATAACAGATAAGAAAATATTGATACCATTAACAGTATTAGTATCGGCAGTAATGGCAATAACATTGTTGTTGGTAATACAGAAATCATTAAAAGGAAAACAACCACAAATAATATTTGACCATGTGGAGTATTTAACTACAAATAATTATGATGTTTATGATATAACAAATTTTAATGACTTTAGAATATTTGTAGTATTTGAATATAGTCCATATGATAGAGATAGTTATGCAGGTGGTATCATACAACCAAATGCAAAACAAGAGATGTGGTTGCCTTATAAAGCTAGTTTTAGGTTATTAGATTGGTATAAGCTTTAAAAACAAAATGAGAAAATTCATTGTATTGTAGACAATAAGAGCGTACAACGAGCGGATTTAATAATAACTAAATTCATATTGTAAAATATTTCTATATACAATTTGTACATAGTTAGTTTACTTTTTGTAAGCTTTATAGTATACTTATACCAAACTCTATAATAATATAGTTGTAGTATATTGTACAAATATCGTAGAGAAAAGTATGGCAAATTTAAATAACAATAAATTATCTCGCTATAATAAGGGTAGAAATAATAGGGATAGTTCGTCACTTCCAAGAGTTGATGCGAATACTACTCAAGTTGGTATCCATACATCGAGAGTTGATACAAATACTACGCAAGTCGGAGGTTATGTTCCACGAACTACTAGCGGATATCTTTCTCAAGGGGGGAGCAATGTGCCACTAGTTACTGGTGGTTCTATTTCTCATGGTGCTAGCGGTGTGTTGCGAGATAGTGCCACATTGCATAGTAGTCATTCTAATAAGAGCTTTTTGATAATAGTTGTGTGTATAGTTGCTATGTTGTGTATTGGTGGGGTGATGTCGTGGTATTTTTTTAATAAATTAAATAATGTTGTAGACCCTATTGATAGTATTAAAATAATGAATTCAAGCAATGACAATACACTTGTTGTAGGTGCTGAGTTGAATCTTGTTGTAGAAATTTTACCTATAAATATTGATGATAACAAAGTAATTTTTAAAAGTGATAACGAAAAAGTGTTGTCAGTTAATAACTTTGGTAGAGTTAAGGCAATGGATGTTGGTTCTGCTTCGGTTAGTGTTTTTTATGAGAATAGCTCAAAAATAGATTATTTTCTTATATATGTACAAAACAATACTGGTCCAGTTGATCCGCCTACCAATCCTAGTGGTCCATTTGTTCATATGTACTCTTTAACAAATAATGATGGAGATGTTTTGATGTTGAAAAGTATTGATAAATTGGAGTATGAGTATGGGGAGTTTGGTAGTTTTGAATCAATCGTAGAAAAGTTGAAAAGAGAGGGAGATGGATTGATTGGTGATAAACCTATTTCTTTGTCTCAATGGGGTTTTGTAGCTATGCTAAAAGATAGAGACGGAAAAGAACAAGAGGTTTTGGCTATTGATGGAGCAGGAAGTGATGACAAAAATCAGCCAATTACAGGGATTTGTTGTCGCAATGATGATAGTATTGACAATAGCACATTTTTGTTGAATGATACCAAATTTGATTTTGTTGCAATGCCGTAGTGTGTGAGTTTGTAAGTTTGATATTAACAATATATTGTGTAAAATAAACAAATTTAGTTGTTGTTGAGATAATTGTTGTTTAATTTGATTGTATAAAAAGGCAGTCTTTCTAGTTTGGATTGACTGTTTTTGTTTTTATAAAAATACAAAAAATCTTTTGAATTAATTGTAAATTATGATATAATACAATTATGTTGTTTTTTGGTAAAAAGAAAAAATTAGAAAAAGAAGCTAAGCTAAAAGAAGAGCAAGCAAAGCAACACAGTACACAATCTGTTGCAATACAGCAACAAGAGCATGTTGAATCTGATTTGAATCAACATGCAAGTCAACAACAACCAAAAGCAATTGAGCAAACAGAAATTGAGCAACAATCAAAAGCAATTGAGCAAACAGAAATTGTATCCAAAGAACAACCAAAAAAGAAGTTGGGTTTTTTTGGAAAAATCAAGGCAGCACTCAAAAAGACAAAGGATAGTATTGGGTTTAAACTCAATCAGTTGTTTAAGGGCAGTGTACTAGATGATGATTTTTATGATGAGTTGGAGGCTATTCTTATTTCTAGTGATATGGGTGTAACTGCAACCGAAGAGATTTTGGAGCAACTTAGGTCAAATATAAACAAGAATCACATTGTATCACCCGAAGATTGTAGAGCGGAATTGCAGCGTATTATACAAGAAATGCTTGAAAGATGGGAAATTCCTCAGGTAGAGTATCCTGTTATTGTGATGGTAGTTGGAGTAAATGGTGTGGGCAAGACTACATCTTTGGGTAAACTTGCGTATAGATACAAACAGAGTGGCAAAGATACGGTACTAGTTGCAGCTGATACATTTAGAGCAGCGGCTAGTAGTCAGTTGGAAATTTGGGCAGGTAGAGCTGGTGTACGAATTATCAAACACGATGAGGGGGCAGACCCTGGCACTGTATTGTATGATGCTATTGCGTCGGCAAAAGCACGCAACACTCAAGTTCTGTTGGTTGATACAGCTGGTAGATTGCACAACAAAAAGAACTTGATGGAAGAGCTAAAAAAAATAAACAAAGTAGCTTGCAACAATATGCCTAATGCTCAAATTTTGACATATATTGTACTAGATGCGACTACAGGGCAAAATGCAATAACACAAGTGCGAGCATTTGATGACATTGTAAATATAGATGGTATAATACTCACTAAGTTGGACGGTACAGCAAAAGGTGGGGTAGTTGTTGCAATAAGTGAAGAGTTGCAAAAACCAGTAGTAATGATAGGTGTGGGTGAAGGTATAGGTGACTTAGAAGATTTTGATGCTAAGGAATTTGTAGCGGGCATATTTGAGTAGGATTTGTGAAGAGTTTTTTATAATATCTTATTTGTGTAGTTGGTACAATATCTCATGTTAGTTATTTTGATGGAGAGTACTTTGCTATCAGTATATGCTTGAAAGTAAATGGAGTGTAATTATAGTATGGAAGTTGATATAAATATACAACAACTAGTTGATTTGGCAGAGAGTGGTGACACAGAAGCTCAAGTCAAACTTGCTAGTGTTTATCGCAATGGTGTTGTGGTTGATAAAGATTTTGAAAAGTCTTTTCAACTGTTTTTGAAAGCGGCACAAAGTGGACATGCTCATGCTCAATACAATTTAGCTTTGAGATATTATAATGGGCAAGGTGTAGCCAAAGATTTTAAACAAGCTACGCTGTGGTTTGCAAAAGCTGCCGATCAAGGACATGTACAAGCACTGTATGCTTTGGGATTTAGATATCTAAATGGTGATGGGGTAGCTAAAGATACAAACACTGCCTTAGAAATATTTGAAAAGGTGGCAGAAAAAGGCTTGGCTTATGCTCAATACAATTTGGGTAAACAATATTGTGAACTTGGTCAGTACATCAATGCTGTTTCGTGGTTGCAGAAAGCTGTTGAGCAGGATTATGCACAAAGTTGTACATTGCTAGCTACACTGTATGAACAAGGTAGGGGAGTACCTCAAGATATGGATAGGGCTTTAGAATTGAGAGACAAGGCTAGCAAGTTGATAAAATTGGCTAATAACAAATAATAAAATTTTATTTTCACATATGTGAGAATATTTGTATTCAATATGTGAGAATAAGTGTTGATAGCTAATATATAATTTAAAAAACCATATATTAATACTGCATATTATGGTATAATAAAGTTGATGAAAATGAATGAATCAATAAATATAGAACAACCTAAAATTGTCAAAGATGCTGAAAGTAACAATGTTCATGCTCAAACATTGCTTGGAGTGCAATATCTAGAGGGGCAAGGTGTTGCAATTGATTTTGATAAGGCTCGCTATTGGTTGGAATTGGCTACAAAACAAGATAGCGAAATTGCTTGGTATAGTTTGGGGAATATATATAGATATGGCTTGGGAGTGGATATTGATATTGATAAGGCAGTAGAGTGCTATGAATGTGCTAGTCAAAAAGGTATGGTAGACGCACAGTATTCTTTGGCTACAATGTATGCCAATGGTGATGGTGTAGTACAAGACAAATCAAAGGCATTTGTATTGTTTGAAAAATTGGCAGTAGGTGGCAATGTTGCTAGTCAGTACAATCTCGCTATTTGTTATAAAAATGGATTTGGGACAGAAAAGGATGAAAAAAAGTCCTTTGAATGGTTTGAAAGAGCAGCCGAAAGTGGTGATATTGATGCTCAATACAGTCTAGGCATAAGCTATGCCAATGGTATAGGCGTAGACCAAAATTGGGATAGTGCAGTAAAGTGGTTTGAAAAATCATCAAAACAAAACAATATGAATGCGATATATGCTTTAGGGCTATGTTGTGATGACGGTAAGGGTGTAGAACAAGACAAAAAAAGGGCAGTAGAGTTCTTTGAAAAAGCGGCCAATATGGGACATGCCCAAGCTCAGTATAGTCTTGGTATAGCATACTATAGTGGGAGTGGTGTAAATAAGAATCATGATATTGCTAAGGTTTGGTTTGGCAAAGCTAAACAACAGGGAATAAGTTGATATTTATAAGACTATAAATTAAAATTTTTATTAGGAGAACAATAAATGAGTGCAGCATTACACAAATATAGATTGCAATATGATCCAAAATTGCCAGGTGTATTGGGAAAGATCGTTGACAAGGCAGTAATTACAGAGATAGAAAATGGTAGCTTGTATCACGATATTGATCCACGAATCGCTGAAATGTTTAAGCATACTTATGGTAAGCCTGTGGTTGGTATAGTTAAAGGACAACCTCAACAAAAAGAATTGGTTGTAGGTGTGGTATTGTCGGGTGGACAAGCACCTGGCGGACACAATGTTATAATTGGTTTGCATGAAGCTCTTAAGAAGTGTGGTGACGGCAATAGGCTTATTGGCTTTTTGGGTGGACCTAGTGGCTTGTTGGAAAATAAGTACATGGTTGTCAACGACAAAATTGTCAAAGATTATAAGAATACAGGCGGTTTTGATATGATAGGCTCAGGGCGTACCAAACTTAAGACCGCTCAAGAGTTTGCTATAGTTGCCAATACATGCAAACATCATGGTATCAACGCTCTAGTTGTGATTGGTGGTGACGATAGCAATACCAATGCAGCAGTTTTGGCAGAATACTTTGCATCTAATGGAATTGCTATTCAAGTCGTAGGTGTACCAAAGACAATAGATGGTGACCTTAAACATGGTGGAATAGAAATAAGTTTTGGTTTTGATACCGCTTGCAAGACATATGCCGAACTTATTGGCAATATTGCTAGAGATGCCAATAGTGCCAAAAAGTATTGGCATTTTATACGACTTATGGGGCGTAGTGCTAGCCACATAGCTTTGGAGTGTGCATTGTTGACACAACCCAATGTGTGCCTAATTGGAGAAGAAATAAAAGAAAAAAAAATTTCTCTAAAGCAAGTAGCTAGTACAATAGTGGATTCTATAGTAGCTAGAGCCAATCAAGGGAACAATTTTGGTATAGTGTTAGTACCTGAGGGTTTGATTGAATTTATACCTGAGATTGGCGTTTTGATAAGTGAAATAAATGAATTGTTGTCACACAATGCTTTAGAAATATCAAAATTGGACAAAGAAGAGTTGTTGAAATGGGTTGGGGAACATTTGTTGGATACAACCAAGCCCGTGTTTGCAAGTTTGCCTCAAGCTATTGCTTTGCAAATGTTGGCGGAGAGAGACCCACACGGCAATGTACAAGTGAGTGCAATCAAGACCGAAGAGTTGTTGATGACTGTAGTACAACAACAGTTGGACAATTTGGCTACAAAAGGTGAGTATAAAGGCAAGTTTAATGCAATAGGACATTTTTTTGGTTATGAAGGGCGAGCTGCTTATCCTACCAACTTTGATGCTGACTATTGTTTTGCACTTGGACATACTGCATATGTATTGATAGCTAATGGATTGACAGGGTATATAGCTAGCATAAAAAATTCTCATTTGTCTGTAGACCAATGGCAACCCCAAGGAGTGCCACTAACAAGCTTAATGGCAGTAGAACGCCGTCACGGACAAGACAATCCCGTAATCAAAAAGGCATTGGTAGATTTGAATGGCAATCCATTCAAAAAATTGGTAGCCAATCGTGAACAGTGGGCTATCAATACAGACTATATCAATCCCGGACCAATACAATATTTTGGACCTGTAGAAGTGAGTGACATTGCACCTATGACTTTGGTTTTGGAACAGTCTTAGATATTATTGTTTATTAGTTAATGATATTATTATTTAGTATGAATTGATTAGGTAAGAAATACGGTGTTACAAGACATATGGGGTTTTTGGCTGTGACTACAGGTTATTCTGCTTGGGAAGCATAAAAACATTTAAACAATAATTGTTGTGCAATATATCTCATAGGCAATAAGGTTTGCAAAATGTTGCCTATGAGATTACATAAATAGGTTGGGATTGTTATGGAAAATAGTTTTTTGCTTGTTTCTAAATCTGATGTATCTTGGTTTTTGTCTTTTGTTTGTGTTGTTTTGTTGATGGTTTTGTTTGTATTGATTGGTGCTGGTATTGCTTATAGAGTAGGAAATATGCGACATAAACAAGAAAACAAAAGAATAGCTATATTTTTGATTGCACTTGCATTGTCGTTGATAGCTGTAGAATTGTTGAATATGCTTTTGCCTAGAGTTGCGAGGGTAAATTTGTACATTATTTTTTATATACTTTATATTATATTTTTAGTAGTTCGGTTTTGTATTCGTCGCAAGAATAAGTATAAAAAATCTAATATGAATGATGGTATTTAAGACATCAATATGATGAAGAGTGGCAACAATTAAGTAACAAGCAACTTGTATTAATTTTGTGAGATATTTATGAACTTTGATGATATTATTTACAATAGTTTTTTAAATCTTTATTGGATTTACTTTTCTTTTATGATGTTTATTGCATTGTTGTTATTCTTTTTTATTGCATATTTGGTCAAATCAGGGCGATGGAAGTTGTCAAGCAAGAATGACAAAAATTATTTTAAAAAGACAATAGCGTTTTTGATTGTAACATTTTTGATTTTGGTAGCAGTTCCATTTGTAGAATTGAAATTTTTTGATGATTGGGTTGTTTGTGGTATAGTTAATGTTTGTGCAATATTGGCACTTATTGGTTTTTGGTGGTATTTTCTTTATCGTTGCAACAATATATCTTAAGATTGAGTGAGAAAAATTGTGTAAGTATTGCAAAATTTATTTGCAAAAAGAGTGTCAAACATTTGACACTCTTTTTTTGCTATACTGTCATAAAGGAGAAAGGTATTATGATTACAATTAGTAGTGCAGAAAACGCACTCAAGACAGTCTATTTGGATACCATTACCGATTTGCTCAATTCTAGAGTCAATCCGTTGTTGGCTAAGTTTGAACAGACTAGTATTGATGTTGCGGGTAAAGAGATAAGAAAGGCGGTTAGAGCATCTATTGATGGTGGCGTTGGGGCGGGTGATGAAACTAGTGATTTGCCTAGTGCTAGTATTACCAATTATTTGCAGTATGTTATTTCTCTCAAAAATCTTTATGGTCAGATTGAGATAAGTGACAAGTCTATAAGGGCTAGCAGTGACACTAAAGGGGCTTTTACCAACTTACTCAATCAAAGTTTGGACGGATTGTTGGAGTCTAGTAGGTTTAATTTGAGTAGAATGTTATTTGGCAATGGTAGCGGATTTTTGATAAATGTACGCCAAGATGCCAATCCAGCAGGTACATTTACTGTAGTGGGTGCGGGATTAAACTGTGCTATAGAAGGCATGGTAGTTGATATGTATACATTGGATGGGGAGCTATTCAAAAAAAGTGTACAAATAGTTTCAATAGATAGGTTTGCAGAAGTCCCAACTGTAGTGTTGGATATAGCTGAGAATGTAGATGATGTAGATGAGATATATGTACTGTATATGCAAGGTAGTAAAGATAAAGAAATAACGGGACTTGGAGCTATATTTGATGTGTCCAAACCATTGTATGGATTGGACAGAACAAAGCATAGAGTACTCAATCCGTATATTGATTTATCTAGCAAAAAGGTTAGTGATATATTGTTTAGCTCGGTTGTAGATAGGATAGAGTCTTATACTAGCAGTACTATAGATTATATAGCTTGTGCCTCAAATGTAAAGTTGGCTTATCAACATTATTTATCTAGTTATAAGCGAAATATAGATATTATGGAACTTAATGGTGGATATAAGTCTATAAGTTTTAATGGTATACCTGTAGTATCCGAAAAATTTGTAAACAATAATTATGTCTATTTTTTGGATACTACAGCATTTAAGATTCATCAGTTGTGTGACTGGCAATTTATTGAAAGTGAAAATGGTCGGGTATTGAGACAAACACAAGGCAAACCAACATATAGTGCTACATTAGTCAAATATTGTGATTTGGTGTGTGACAAGCCCAATGGTCAAGCAATGTTGAAAGTTGATGCTACGATAGAGTAGATATTGTTGACTTGGTTTGAGTTTTGAAATGTGTGTATACTGTGTGATTGTGTTAGTAAATTATAAAATCAAAAGTTATATACAATTACAGTGTTGTGATTTTGAGTATTTTTTTGATTAATTAAAAAAGGGAGAATAAAAATTGTGTTGGATACAATAATTAGATTTTTGATGAGTGTAGGTGTGGTTTGTACACTGATAGTTGGCATAATCAAGTGGATTAAAACTTATGACTGGAGTAGTTTAAAGCCTATAGATGATTTGGAAATAGTTGAGATTGAGCAAGCTCTCAATAGTATAGTAGACAAAAGTATAGAGATTGTCAATGAGACATTTGTAAACAAACTCAAGTCACAAATACAATGGGACAATGTAGATGGTAGGTTTGATATGTCTATTTATCAACTCAATGCCAATATAGCCAATCAAAAATGTGTGGATACTATAAATAGCATGGTACCCAAAAAGACTAAAAAGCGACTAAAAATGACTTTTGGAGATTTGAATGAATACTGGATAAGTAGGATAGAAAGTAGGTTGACTGATAAAAGTTGAGTTAGTAGAATAGATATATAAATTTTGTGTAATGAGCAGTCAAGAGATATATTTTTTTAGAGTGTACAATGAGCTATTATTAACAACAAGATACAAATAATCAACAAAAACAGCATTATTCTTTTTTGACGCCAAAAAAGAACCAAAAAAGCATTTGGGGAATCCCCCCAAACCCCCGAACGCTTTAAGGTTGATTTTATTTTAGTGGTTACTTCTTTCCATCTAAATGGAACTCTATTTGTAAACTCTATTTTGAATTATATCTCTTGACTGTTGGACAATAAAGGAACAAATATGCACTACAAATCAAAAATAACGGGGGACCTTTATGATATATGCAATCGTATTAAGCAAATTGATGAGAGTTATTTTTTGGTACGCAATCATAATTTGAATAGGTTTGAATTGCATAGTAGCAATCAAAAAGGCAATACCCTATGTCTAGTCATCCCTTATAGCAAATTGGATACTAGGACATTGGAGTTTGCTCGCAAGACTAGAGTAGAGCGGCATGAGAAGTTGTTGAAAGATATGGATTTGTACAATCAAAGATTGTTGAAGCAAGAGAATGATTTTTTAAAAGCTAAAGCCAATGATAGATTGCAGAAAAGTTTTGCCAAAAATTAAAAATAAATGGAGATTTATGACGACTACAATAAAAGATATAGTATATATGGCGGCTATTTTGGGACAACTTGATGATGTAGTTGCTTTGATAGAGCAAGACACTGGGCTCAAGACACAAGATGGGAAGGTGGTTAGTAGTGATGAAAATGTGGATAAGGGGGCTTTGGAAGTTTTAAATTTGTTGGTAAGATGTGCTAATTTGGTATATAGTGAGATTGCTACTGAGTATGCTTCTTTGGTTGCTACTGAGCTTTTGACAGTTGATGGAGAGGTTTTGGAATATCGTAAGTTTGGTAGATCTGTTTTGGAGATTTTGTCTGTTAGTTGCAAAGGTAGGCGAACAAAATTCAAGTTGCGACCTGATGGATTGATTTTGGATAATGGTAGGTATAGTATAGAATATAGATATTTGCCAGACAAATGCAATTTTGAACAAGAGATAGAATATAAGGCGGGTGCAATCAATGCAAGAATACTTGCTTTTGGCACTATAACAGAATACTGTATAATAAGTGGGTTGCAAGATGATGCAGTAATGTGGGATGGTAGGTATAGACAATCATTGTTTGGGATTGTACTCAAAGGGGAAAAGAAAATTAAGCCCATGAGATGGTTGTAGGAGTGTTGTATGAGATACAATAAAAACAAATCAAAACTTAGTATAGCAACAAAACCATCACGCAATTTGACGGTATCCAAGTTTAATAAGGGTATAAATGCCAAACTTGCGTACAGTGTTTTGGATTTTGATGTGGCACAATTTGCATACAATTTTGACTTTGATAGTGGTGTGCTTACAGAAGGAATTGGTGTATCTAATAGTGATATTGTAGAACAACAGCCATTGGAAAACGGTGTAATGAGTGTGTGGTTGTACAACAAACGAGTGCCTGAAGTACACAATTTTTTGATGATTGCAAGTCTTGATGGAAAAGTTTATTATAGAGATTTGGATACTCAAGATGGCTTTGAGCTTTTGCAGGACATTGAGTTGACTTCTCGTCCCAAAGCAGTGGTATATAGACTCAATGGTTATGATACAATAATTATTACCACAGCTACAGATGGTATGTATACTTGGGACGGGGTTGGTGTGGCAACTAAGATAGGTAGTGTACCACTTATTACTAGTATGACAATACATTCGGAGCGAATGTTTGTGACTACGGCAGACCATACAGATGCTGTATGGTTTAGTGAAGATTTGGATCCTACAAATTTTGGTACTGATTTGAATGAAGGTGGTTTTATAGAACTTATAGATGAGAGAGGTATACCACAGTTGGTACTTAGTTATCTCAACTATGTGTATGTATTTAGAGAGTACGGTATAACTAGACTTACTGCATATGGTGGGCAAGAAGAATTTGGTGCAAGCAATTTGTTTGTATCTAGTGGCAAGATTTATCCTCGTACTGTTGTTTTGTGTGGGGACAGTATTGTTTTTTTGGCTAGTGATGGACTTTATATGTTTGATGGTATGACTACAATGCGTATTTTGGATAACTTGACATCATTGATTGTACCTAGTCCGCAAGCTACGGCAGTGTTTGCCAATGGCAAGTATTATTTGGCACTGAGTATGAATTTTGATGAACCCATTGACATTGTAGAACAAGGCTCATATTCTAGACAAAGACAAATAGATTCAAACAAATTGTCTAATAATTCTATGATTGTGCTTGATACTAGTAGTGGAAATTATAGTATAAGCAGGGGATTTGAGGTCGCAGATTTGATATATTTTGCTAATTACAATCAAGTTATAGTAGTATTGCAAAATGGTAGTGTAGGTAAAATTGCACTCAATGGTAGTGTATTTGACAAACCATTACTCAAGTTGTGGCGAGTTGGAATGACTGACTTGAGTCTCCCTTATAAAACTAAAAATATTAGACAAATAGATATACACACAAAACATGATATTGAGTTGGTGTGTAGGACAGAAAATAAGATTAAGACATTTAGTGCAATAGGCAAAGATACTATAACACGCATTAGATTAAATCTTCAATGCAAGTTGTTTGGTATGGATATAGTTTGCCGTGGAGCAAAGGCTTTTGTAAGTAGACCATCAGTGAAAGTTGTTGTAGTTGGATAGTTGTAAAACTTATTTTAGTAATTTAAATAGGATTGTACAAATAGAGTAAATTAAGAATGAAAGAAACATAAATAAATTAAACCTTAAAGCATTCGGGAGTTTTTTTTGGGTGGGGATTCCCCAAAAGCTTTTTTGGTTCTTTTTTGGCGTCAAAAAAGAATAACGCCTGTTTTGTTGCAAGTTTGTATTTTATTGTAATAACCACTCGTTGTACACTCTCATTTAAACAATAATTGTATACAAGTTGAATATTGAGAAAAACCATGTACAAAAATTTTGTACATGGTTTTTGAGTTGGTGGGCAGTGGTGGATTCGAACCACCGAAGTCGGAGACGACAGATTTACAGTCTGTTCCCTTTGGCCACTCGGGAAACTACCCATATTGTTGGAGTATCAAATTTTATACAATACAATATATTATACCAAACTATGTGATATTTGGCAAGTGTTTTGACACAATCTATTGAGTTTGTTGAATAGAAAGTATACAGTTTTGAATATACTTTGAACAATATATATTTATCCACCCCAAAAAAGAGTACAAAAGTAGTTGACAAAACTATCTGCAGATAGTAAACTATCTGCAGATAGTAAACTATCTGCAGATAGTAAACTATCTGCGAAAAACATCTTAGAAATAAATACATAAGCTCGTAGTAAGGGGAACGGGTGAAATATTGAAGAGATGAGTAAAGGCAAAGCCAAGGGTACATATACAAGTGAAGATAATAGAATAAATAAGTAATAAGATATAGTATAAAAAGTATATATACGGTAGGCTAGGCTAAAATTGCAGGACAGTTCTATCTTAAGTAATTCTCAAAGAGAGAATAAGAAGGAGATAGGAAATTATGCAAAAGTTGCGTAATAGTACAAGTGGCAACGATAGTCACTTGAGTAGAGTAAGGGGATATGCTAAGTGGATAGCATTGATAGCCTTGGGGTTAAGTTTGTTGATAGTGACAAGCTTTGGGTTGCAAACTGCTAGTAGAGTGAGTGAGACTCAAGTATATAGAGATGTTGACTACAAAATAAATAGTCAAATTTTTGGCAATTTATCGCAAGTAATACATGATGAGATTGAAAAAGCAAAATTATTTAAAGATAATGATGATGTTCAATTGAAGCGTGCTGAAGAATTGCAAGAATATATTTTGCAGTATATTGACAGTGGATTGATTGATGCCAATGAGTTGTTTGAAATTGTATTGAAAAAGCTAACAAACGAAGAGTTGTCTCTACTTGCAAATTTATTGCAGTCTCTAAATGATGTGAATGAACTAGAAAACTTTGAAGAGCAAAAATCGGGATTGGAAAGAGGGAAGGTTCATCTTTGGATATATGCTCACTATTCTGTAGGGTGGTTGTATGGTGGTATAGCATCATCTCTGATTACTATTGGTTTGGTTGGAGTAGTGGCTCAGTTGACGGGTATGGGGTTTGCAACAGGTGCTGTAGTGGGAGCTATTATTGGTGCAATAGTTGGAGCTACAATAGGTGCAGCTATAGTAACGGCGATAGATAATTTGGTTTATAGGGGTGGTGAAGCAGGATTTACTTATACATTGATAGAACACAATCAGTCTATTTGGTTTATTAGTGCAAATGTTGAGTGGAATATATTGGATCTTATTTTTGAGTTAATAAATTTTGCAGGTGGTGGATTTGTGTCAGGTGCACAAAAGCCTGTGGGATTGCCAGTATTTTCTTGGGTATAATCGGTGATATATGTCAAAATTGACTAGGTATAGTTTAGCTTTGTTTTTTATTTTGCCGATAATATCTATTTTAGTCAAGTTGATGTTGTCTGTTGAGATAGCATATATCTTTTTTGATATATGCTATCTCATGTTGCAATTATTTGTTGTTGTATTGTTATGGTTGTTTTATTATTTTAAAGATATTAAAAACAAATTTGGGTTTATGTTGTTTGTTATATCTTTTATATCTTTTTTGTGGTGCTTTGACACAATAACAACGGGGAATATACTGATAAGTGTTGTTAATGATATAGCAACAGTAGATATTTTGAGCAATAATAAGATAGAGTTATTGTTGTTATATTATTTATTATTATTTATCAGTATAATACAGTTTGTTGTGTATATTGTTTTTTTGATAAAAACTAAATACAAATTTGTACCAATTAATGTTGGTAGATTGTCACCTAGATTGTATGTATATATAGGGGTGTTGTCATTGTTGACAATATTTTTGTGTCTCTCAACAAAATTATTTTTGGGATTAGTTGATGAGAAATATATATTTTTTGATGTGACATTTTTATCATTGTATTTATTGCTTTGGGGATTTTCTTTTTTGTTATTAAAATTAAGCGGATATTCCAATATTGTTGCTATTGTGGACGCATTGTGGTTTGTTCCAATAATAAATATTTTATTTAGCCTAATTGTATTGTGGATAAGTTGGAATATATTATCATTTAATTTTTTGTATATTATGGTGGGAGTGGGGACTGCAATAATATTTTTAGTTTATTATATTGCTAGACGACAGTCTTTGCTGTCAAAAATCCATATTGATAACAATAAGTCAATATTTTGTAATGCTGACAAAATATTGTATTTGGTAGAAATAGTTACTAATATTGCAATAATTTTTAGTTTGATTATTAAGATATTGAATGGAATAGAATTTGCACCATATATTTTGACAGATATACTTTATTTTATATTTGAGATATGTATATTTTTGAGTACTTTAGTGGTTTGTTATTTTAATAGTTATAATGGAATAAAGGGAATATTTTTGCGAGCAATTAGGGTTTTGCCATATTCTAACTTAATATTAGGGTTGATTGTACCAATATTATCTACTATTCAAGACACAAATAGTCCAATATATCAACCTAATGTTGTTTTGTTGTATGCGTTGTATCTTATAATTGTAATAATAAATATTGTAGCAATTGCAATGTATCACATATGTGTACGCAAGACAAGAAGACAAGCAAAACAAGTATTTGATGGGATTGATTGATGTTGGAATTTAGTGGAGATTTTTATTATCACTGAATATACTTTGAACAATATATATTTATCCACCCCAAAAAAGAGTACAAAAGTAGTTGACAAAACTATCTGCAGATAGTAAACTATCTGCAGATAGTAAACTATCTGCAGATAGTAAACTATCTGCGAAAAACATCTTAGAAATAAATACATAAGCTCGTAGTAAGGGGAACGGGTGAAATATTGAAGAGATGAGTAAAGGCAAAGCCAAGGGTACATATACAAGTGAAGATAATAGAATAAATAAGTAATAAGATATAGTATAAAAAGTATATATACGGTAGGCTAGGCTAAAATTGCAGGACAGTTCTATCTTAAGTAATTCTCAAAGAGAGAATAAGAAGGAGATAGGAAATTATGCAAAAGTTGCGTAATAGTACAAGTGGCAACGATAGTCACTTGAGTAGAGTAAGGGGATATGCTAAGTGGATAGCATTGATAGCCTTGGGGTTAAGTTTGTTGATAGTGACAAGCTTTGGGTTGCAAACTGTAGGTAAGACCAATGAGACGGTACAACAGTTGAGTATAGTAGAATCAAGACAGAGTGCAATTGTAGAAGAGTACAATCAAAGTATTGAAGACTTCAAAAATGCTATATTGGATTTGCACAATGATGGCATACTTGGGAGTGTAGAAGAATATGAGATATTGTCAGAGCAAATTGTAGAGAAGGCAAGAGCTGTTGTACAATCAATGAATGCAATGGCAGAATTGGTTGAGACATATTCAAATGGTGACCAAACAATCAAGCCTCGTGATTTTGGGATTTGGTACATGTCAAATTTTGATATTTGGACTCTTATTACGGGTTTGGGTGCACCAACGGCTGCAATGACAGGGCAAACGGCGGGAGCTTGGGTTATGTCAAATGCTAGTTATATTATTAGTTGTATTTCTAGTGCATTTTCATTTTTGATTGGTATTCCGGTTGTTGGTTGGGCAATTCTAGCATGGATAATAGCAGAAGCAACGGCTCTTATATTGTCTTTAGCCGAAGCATTGATAAGTGGACGAGGTGTACAATTTGATGCCGTGACAGGATGGTTTAATATCCCATATGCTGTCCATATTTATACAAGATAATATGAAAAGATTTTTTAAAATTTGGTTTGGTGCTAGTGCTTTGTTTTATATTTTTATAATTGCCTTAGTTTTTGTTGGTGGATTTACTAAAGTACCAGCTACAAGTGAAGAAATACGAGTTTCTGCTGTTAAAGCTTTTTTTGGATTTTTTTGGATTCCAATATCGTTAGTGATTTCTATAATAGAGTATAGCCCACGAAACAAAAAATATTTGGATAATAATACTGAATTGTTTTATTGGCAGTTTTTTTTCAAACTCTTTTTGTATATTTTTGGATTTTGGTTTGGTGTTATGTTTGGTGACTATCTATGGTTTTTTATATTATTGCCTATTTGTTTGTTGTTAGAAGTTGTTATCCATATTAAAGTATATAGAGATATCAAACGAAATGGGTTGGAATATTTTTTGATTTCAATTCATGATATAAGAAAAACCAAAGGATTGTTTAAACAAACTCTAAAAGAACATAAGATAAAAATGGTTGCAGTTGCACTTACAATAATTTGTTTAGTTTTGATAAACAATATATGGGGTGATTGGATGAGAGATATGGAGCAATACAATCAAGCTCCTTCTTATATATTTAGTAAAGGTTTGATTGCAACAATGGCTCTTATTGGTTTTATGATAGATAGAATTGACATGTTTTTTAGAAAAAAGAGAAAGTCTAGTATTCAAAATTAATATAATTGTAAAATAATATCATTTATTGTTTAAATTGTAAATAGGGATAATAATTACAAATGCTTGGTGGTTGCCTGACTATACTCTTAATGTATAATAAAATTTATCATGAAATATAAAAAATATCAAATAATAAGTCTTTTGTGTTGTATTATATTTCTTATTGCTCAACCTATTGTTAGAGCAAATATGGAGCTTAGTTTTGTTCATCCTATTAGTATAATATTATTTACTTTGACTATAATGAGTTTTGTGATTTTTATGTGGTTTACAACTCAAAGAAAATATCCAGACAGGTTTAGTCAAAAACAGGTGATTGTAGGAGTATTGTCTACTGTTATGACTTGTGCGATAGTTGCAATTGTATTGATAGTTGTATGGCAATATATACTTTAAATTTAAAATATATATTGAGAAAAACTTTAAGAAGCTAGGTATATACCTAGCTTCTTTGGTTGTAGTAGCAATAATATCGTAGCTAATCATATACAAGAGTGTACAACTAGCTATTATTAACAATATGGTACAAACAATCAGCAAAATCAATATTATTCTTTTTGACGCCAAAAAAGAATCAAAAAAGTTATTGTGGTGTTGCGGAATATCACGACCGCTTTAAGGTTGATTCTTTCTATCTTAATAATTCTATTTGTACACTCATTTGTATACAATGTATATAAAAATAAGAGTAAAACATTGACAAAAATATCTAAAGATAGTATATTGAAGATATGAATAATATAGATGATGGTATTGAAATTGTTAAACAAAACAAAAAAAATTCTACAGATTATTTGACTTATATGTATAATATTGATAGGATTCTTTCAATAATTTTTTCGTTGGTTGTAGTTGTTTATATTTTTGCAAGACTTGTTAATAGAGATGTATTTGATAGTAGCGATATAGTACATATATCCATTTTTCTTTTGATGGTAATATTGAATGTGGGTGGTATGGTGATATTCAATAACAAAAAAATAAAAATAATGAAAGAGAGTGTAGATAAAGAATATCAATACTTAAAACAAAAATATGAAGAGTTAGAAGAGAAGTTGAAAAGATTGGATAATATTAATTGATAATAAAAATATTGTATAGTCAAGTTGCATCGAATTATACCAAGCAATATCCCCATCACATAATTTATGTGATGGGGATATTGTTTTAAAGTGTAAGTTATTCATAAATAGCGTACTTGTGAGAATTGAATAAAAAATTGAATATAAGTCCACTCAATGGTATATTGGTTGCAAGAATTATGGGGAGGATTGTACTGACTGCAAAGTCATTAAAGGTATTGGTTGACATTCCAAAAGCCATATTGACTAGAATAGTTATTGCAGATAGTTGAACAAATATTGCTATCCTATATATCATTGAGAGTTTGAAAGTGCCTGTATATCTTTTTTGTCTATTGGGTTGATTGTGCTTTGATATTGCGGCATATACAGGCAAAGCTCCGCCCATTATCAAAGCACCTATATAGTACAATACAGCGTTGTTTTGAGTGCTACTCATACTTAGGTTGACTATTGCAAATGTCAAAGCAACTTCTATCAATATTATTAAAAATAGTAATGAAAAGTGTCGCTCCATCAACTTGTTTTTGAAAAAATAATTTTTGTATTTATATTCTTTGACTTGAAGTTGATTGTGGGGGCGTACGGATATGCCCTTATCTAATTGTTGAACACTTTGAAGCAAGTTGCTATATTTTTTTTGATTGTTTTGTTGCTCTAATTGCAATTTGGTTGCAACATCTATAGCTTTTGACAAATTGCTTTCTTGCGTATTTGTTGTGTGTAGGGGAGTGTTGAAGTCATCTAGAGTTTGCTCTTTCCATACTTGATTGTTGGGAATAGGGGTATCATTACTGTCTACAAATGTGTAATTTGATGTGTCGCTATTTGTGGTATTGGTAGAATAATATTCTTGAGTTTGATACGAATTTATGTTTTGTATTCTATCTTGCACTGTTGATTGAATATCATACTCAGGTTCTACAATCAATTCACGCAACCACTCTTGATATTTGCGGTCTACAATATCACTAGTTTCTTCTAGTGGTTTGTTTGGGTCTAGTTTGTATTCAAACTGTGGGGCATTGCCTGATTGATATTGGTCGGCAATTTCTGTATGTACCATACTGTGTTTGAGTACGGTATCTACTAATTGTTCGGCATTTATGGAGTCTTCATGTTGTGTTTGAGTGTCAATTGATTGAGTTTGGGTGATTGCAATATTCTCTATATCTTGTAGTATTGCTTGTATGTTTAATGGAATTGAATTCGCATCTACTATTGATGGTTCAACAATATCTTGTATATCTGTATCAACCTGCCTGCTATATATACTTTCGTTGGTTTGATTTAAGTCTTGTTGAGATTGTTGAATATTTTCAATTGTTGGGTATATGTCATTTGGATTAGTATCAAACTTTTGTTGAACATGGTCAGTTGTTGGTGTATTTACAAATTCTTTTTGAATTGAGTTGTTGATTTCATTTCTAATAAACAAGTCGTTGTTTGTATTATTGTCAATGTCAACAGTATTAGAATTAGCAATATAAGAAGCATATTGCAATTCTTGCATTTTTTGAGTTTGTGTGTTGTCTATAGGGTTGATATTGTGTGCCGTCAGGTAGTCTATTGGTTGGCGTGGTTTGGATATTGTGTGTCGGCGAGCTTTGGGTGGAGCGGGAGCTAGAGGTGGGATTAATTCTAAGTCCAACTTTTGAGAGCTAAGAAGCTTGTCAGCTATAGACCTAGAATATTCATACTCTATAACTTGTCTTGTGTATGTTTGTTTGCCAGTTTCTGTAATTGAGTATAGTTTGCGTTCCTTTTTGGATTTTCCTATTGGTGCATCTAGATATGATTTGACTTGTCCCTCTTTTTCTAGTTTTTGCAAAACACTATTGAGAGATTGTACTTTGAGCTTGAATTGCCCTGACGAACGCTGTTCAAGCTCTTTTGCTATGTCCTGACTCTCTTTGTCACCTTCATTGAGTGATTTGAGTACAACTGCATTTACACTCTCCTTTAAGAGAGAATTTTGTATACTAGATGCCATTATAAATTATATTATAGTATATTTTTACAGTATTGTCAAATTATTTTGTTTGTTTGCTTACAAATTATAGAAATAGAGTATACAACTAGCAGTTATTAACAATAAGATAAAAACAATCAACAAAACCATCGTTATTCTTTTTTGACGCCAAAAAAGAACCAAAAAAGCATTGGGGGCGAATCAACCCAAACCCATGAACGCTTTAAGGTTGATTTTTATTTGTGTGTTTCTTCTTTTCATCATTTGTACTATCTATAGCAAATTGATATTGTGTAGTAAATGTAGTTCTAACTTACAAAAAAACAACATATACATGCTTGTACAGTTTTTAAATAAGGAGTAATTATATGACTACACAGTCAAGTGTAAGAGATAGTAGCAGTAGTATAATTGGAGTACTAAGAGGGGTGCTATTTGCATTGGTTGTTGCTTTGGCATTGGTATTGGGGTTTGGTCTTTTGGTTTGGTTTTTTGAAGTTTCTACTGATATGGCTGCAATTATCAATCAAGTAATAAAGGGTGTTAGTATTTTTGTTGGGTGTTTAATTGGAATTAGGGGGACTAGCAATGGTTGGGTTAAGGGATTTTTTGTTGGAGTATTGTTTATTATTGTGGCATTTTTGTTGTTTTCGGCATTAGACCAAACTTTTGAAGTTGGTATGAATCTAGTCAATGATATTGCATTAGGTGGTGTCTTTGGATTGGCTAGTGGTGTGATATGTGCAAATATGGGTAGAAAGTAGTATGCTTAATCATACAAATAGTAGTATTTACAATATATTCTTATGCATAAATCTTGAAAAGGATATAAAATAACATTGAATATAATAGATAGTTGAATTGATTTTACATAAGAAATACTTGTCCTTTTTTGATAAAACAAATCAACTTTGTGTAGTCATCAACATATAGTAGTATAAAAGGGATAGTCTATTAGTTAGTTGCAATACAACAACTTGCTTTAGATTGTTGTATGCTAGTATCCAAAACAAATGGTGTGCTAGTTGTCAATAGACTTTTTATCACTATTAGTTTTGGGGGCTTGATATGATATTTGAGAGTTTTTTTGTATTTATTAGCAAGGTTTTTTTCTTTGTTGGATATGTCAACACCAAGGGTTCTTTTCCCAAGCCTTTGACACTAGCTGACGAACGCATGTATATTGAAAAATATATGCAAGGAGATCAAAGTGCTAAAAATATATTGATAGAACACAATTTGCGTCTAGTTGCTCATGTAGTACGCAAATATACATACAGTGGTATAGAAGTAGAAGATCTAATTTCTATAGGTACAATAGGGCTTATCAAGGCTATAAATTCTTTTAAATATGACAAGGCTACTACACTAGCTACTTATGCAGCTAGATGTATAGACAATGAGATACTCATGAGTTTGAGAAGCAACAAAAAACACAAGCAAACAGTCTCACTTTTTGAAACAATTTGTATAGATAAAGATGGCAATGAAGTGGCACGAATGGATATTTTGCCAGACAAAAAAGAAAGTATTACTAATGAAGTAGAAAAGAAAGTGTTGTATGAGGGTGTATTGATGGATATGTTTAAAGTATTGACAGAAAGGGAAAAGCAGATAATAATAATGAGATATGGACTGACAGGTGACAAGCCATTGACACAAATAGAAATAGCAAGCAAGTTGGATATATGTAGGAGTTATGTATCACGCATAGAAAAAAAATCAATCAAGAAACTTAAGGACGCAGGGGTATATAGTTGGTGAGTGAGAGATTAATAAATGACTACAAAAAGACTGTATTGTGATTTTTGAAAAACCACAATACAGTCTTTTTGTATTGATTGTTAATGTTGGAATTAATTAGTTGTTTTGGGTAAAGTTGCATATCCAACAATAGCCAAAACCCCCGGTATTATTGAAAAAATGAGAAGAACAATTGACCACCCTAGTATAGAACCAATTTCTCGTTGACACTCTTCATTAGAATATTTTGCATACTTCAAAAATTTTGTTCCGCCAATTATTACTGGGATTCCTACTAATAAAATTGCAGATATTATACCAAATATTAGAGCAATAATCCCAGCTGCTTGAAATAAACTACTTGAATTGTTTGAGTTCATAATAATTCTCCTTACAATATTTATTGTATCATAGAATAGTTTGTTATGCAAATATTTTTATAAGCAAGGCAATGTTTGACTCTATTTTTATTATATTAAAATTTGCTATATCAACAACATTTGACAAAGAGTGCAATTTAAATTTCTATTCTACTAGCGGTATATCATCTAAATCTAAGGGTAATACTACATTGTCTAATACCAAACTTGATTGTTGTGGTTGCTCTTGGACTTGAGCCAACATTGCCTTGTGTTTTATAGATTTGTAAAATACATACCCCACTATTGACATAAGTACTAAGAAAATACCGATGATAAATGCTACAATTTGTGTTATGGTAATGTTGTCAAATAATATGCTACTTGTAGGAATATCTGCAGTAAATACACCATTGAGTGTGCTATCATAAAATTCTACAGTAGTCATACTAGAGTTGGGGTTGAATGAGCCCACTACTCTCACTCTTGTACCTGCTGGTATTTCTATAGTATAAGGTATTGTATCTTTTCCCGATAAGAATGGTATTATTGCACTTACATCTTCACCATTGACAGTAGCATTTGCCCTTGGTATGCGTTGACTACCAGGTCTAAAGTAATTGGACATATTTAGAAAATGGTTTGGTACAAAACCAGTATATGTCACATTGTATATAGAACTATAGTACTGCAATCTAGCCCAAGTGATACCTTGTACTGTATAGCTACTAAAGTTGAGCAATATTACCTCATTGCCATCTTGCAACTTAAATCCACTGTCTACAAGTGGAGTTGCTAGCATAGATGGATATCTATACAGTGGGGTGCTTCCTACAATACTAGCTGTACTAGTGAGCGGAGCCTGGTACTCGTCATTTTTTGCAATAGTCAAAAGATTTTGTAAGATATATCCTACTACAGGCTTGTCGTATGTCCCCATTTTGACTTGGTCCAACATGATAAAACTGTACACATCATTGCCATTTGGTTGTTCGTCTATAAGAATAATACGACTATTTTCGTCTATAGTTATTCCACTTGACATCATCTCTGTAGGATAATCAAATAATGTTGTTGTTGCTTTGACTGTGCGAATCACAGGATTGGGTACATAAGAATCTGCACCATTGCTAGTATAGTCGGGGTGAGTATAGTTGTCCCAATCGGGGATTTCTACAGTTGCCCAATCTTTGTTTATCCCAATAAGTGCATTGCTGTTCTTGTGTGAAATTAGCAAATCACCTACATTTATTTGTTGTCCTGTAGCTGTCACTATATTGGACATAGATATTGCAATGCTTGTGTCACTGCCACTATACACAATTGGTATGGTTATATCAGTAGATGCTACACTTTGTTTGTCATATTTGACAATTTCGCCACCATTGTACAATACAAATACATTTTGATTGAAGTCTACACTAAAGCTAGATGGGCGTTTTGTTCCAATAGATATATGCTCAATGTTTGTATTGTCTATATTAGACAATGATATAGTATATGCAACACTGTTGCCATATAGTGCATATATTCCAATCTGGTCAGGTGCTACTGCAATACTATATATAGGATTGGCATAACTAATTAATTCTATCAATTTGTTGTTTTGTAGGCAATATAGCTGAGAGTTGCTATAAGCATACAAGTTGTCTACGGCATCTATTGATATTTGTGACAATCTTTCTGTAGTATTTATTGTATTTATTAGCTCTTTTGTAGTAGTGGAGTATATATAGATAGAGCTACCATTTTTGGTTTGGGTCAAAGCATAGACAGTATCTAGTCTACTTACTGCCAATGATATAATATTTGCAGTAACCTCTATATAAGTAGTTGTATTATCGTCTAGTATAGCAATTCTATTGTTGTTGCTATCAGCTACAAAAACTTTACCTTGTCTAGAAGTTGTAGATGTTGGTGCATCAAAGAAATGTTTTTGATTGGAACGACTTTCTAATAGTATTTTTGGGGTAGCTTCATCAAATGTTGAAATACTAATGGACTTTAGTTGTCTACTTCCTTCCCATCCTGCAGAGCTATCTTGTTGTATAAAGTATACATTGTCACCAACTAGTTGAGCAGACAATACTACTTTAAATATTCGTTCTTGAGTTGTGTTGTTTTCTAAGTCTATTTTGTTGAGTTCGTATATGTCAGCATAAAACAGAATATTGTTGGATAATGTCAAGTGTGTAATTGGAACAGCGTCAGTACCAAAGCTTTGTTCTAAAAATTGACCATTTTCTACTTTGCGAATATTGTAATAAATTTTTGTTGCACTTTGTACTACAAAGTATTCTAAGTTGTCTAGATTTTCTGGACGGGGATTGCTTGCTATTACCAATTGAGATAGTTTGCTATTTTGTGATGGAACATTGACAGTGTTGGTAGCAAAATTAGAATATAGTATTTGCACTATAGAATATACACCACTAGAGTTGAGTCTTAATGCGTATACACTATCTTCAAAAGCATCAAATGCAATTATATTTTCATAAATTCTAGGAGTCCCCAAGTTGCCATTTGCCATGTTTGAGATACGCAAAGTATTCTCACTCAATGATAATAGATACTCACTACTAGGACTTTGTGCTACAGCAATTTCGTCTACAGTGTAGTCAAGAGTGGCAACAATACTAGCTTTACTGTCATACTGTCCTATTGTTTCTACATTATCAAATCTAGTTATTTGAGTTTGACCATCTATTTCGTCAGCTACAATCAAGTCGGGTGTAATTCTACCTACAGTTGTAGATATTGAAACAGGATATACAAAGTGCCTAAAGTTGCTAGGTGCTATGTATTGATACTGATAGTCTTCAGCCTTATCAAAAGGAGATGCCAAAGCAGTTTTGGCAATCAAAGGCATAGCCAAAACTGTGACAAAAACACAAACGGATAACAAAATTTTGCGTAACATATATGTCAAATTATAATCATTTTTAAAGTTATTGTAAAGCAATTGACATAAAATTGTTAATTATGTCTTGATTATTAATTATTTATAAACATATATTTATTAAACTTGGCGTATATTTAGCTAAAGTATTTGGTCAATTTACCCATAATGTCATTGTTGACAAATGGTTTTATTGCTTTTAGTCCTTGTGCATTAGCTTTTTTGCTATTGCTTTTTAGATTTTGTGCCATACTTAGCGTTTGGGCTAGTTGTGGATTGCCACTTTTGGATGCTAACGCACTTACAATAGTAGATTGATCAGCATTGCCACTCAATATATTATTGATGAGTTGCATTTGGTCAGTGCTTGATTGTTCGTCAGTTTTGGGGTTGTCACTGTTTTGTTTGTTTTTTAATAATAATGGTAAGATAGAATTTATATCCATAGTCACTAATATATATATGCCTGCATATGATAATAGTAGACTATTTTTGACAATTTGAGGAGATTTTATGAAGGAGTTTAAAAACTTTAAACCTAAAGAAAAAAGTATCCAAACAGATTCTAATGAGAATGTGTACGATAGTCTCAATAAGTATAGTGAGATGGATAGAGAACAACTTATGCAACAACTTGTGGGAATAATTAACACACAAAAATCAAATGGCACATATGATAAAGATAGGATAAATCAATTTTTGACTATGGCTTCTAGTATGCTAACACCTGAGCAATCTGTGAGAATGAAGAAGTTGATAGACGAATTGGATTGATTTTGCTAATTTGTCATGGAAAACGAAAGAAAAAGACTAGCTATAGACGCATGTCATGACATGGGTTTTAAGGGTAAGGGCATAACAGTTGCAGTGTTGGATACAGGTATCAAGCCACATTTGGATTTTGTAATTGGTGTCAATCGCATTGTGGAGTTTTGGAGTGTTGATAGAGGCAAAGGGATTCCTTTTGACAACAATGGTCATGGTACGGCAGTATGTGGTATTTTGGCAGGTAGTGGATTGTTGTCTAATGGAAAATATATGGGTGTAGCACCACAAGCCAATTTGGTTGGTGTTAAAGTTATAGCAGATAACGGTGTAGGTGATACAAATGCTATATTAGATGGCATGAATTTTGTCTTCAAAAACAAGAAGAGACTTAATATCAAAGTTGCTTGTATGAGTTTTGGTAGCGAACCTCTAGAACCTGATCCTATTATGAAAGGGGCAGAACTCTTGTGGGAGCAAGGTATTGTTGTGGTTGCTAGTAGTGGGAACAATGGACCAGCTCAATCTACTGTACGCAGTCCAGGAGCTACACCACAAATTTTGACGGTAGGTGGTATGGATTTTGACAAAGATGACAAGCCATATGTTGTAGATTTTAGTAGTCGTGGACCATGGGGGGATTTTAGTAGACCTGATTTAGTAGCACCTGCTGTAGATATATTTACCCCAAGTTTGACCAAACCATATGCGGTTATGTCGGGTACTTCTATGTCAGCACCTATAGTAGCAGGAGCAGCGGCATTGTTGTTGGGAATCAATCCAAACTTGCAACCTGATCAAGTCAAGCAATTGTTGTTGTCTACAGCCACTTTTGTAGATAATGACAAAAATGCAAGTGGTTGGGGACTAATTGATATTGGGCGAGCGATTGAGAGTTTGTCCAACAATGTTTGATTGTATGGGATTATATTAAATTATTTAATTATAGGCAACAACTATAGTTAGGAGAACAATTATGAATGACGAAAGAAAAATGGAAACCAATATGAGAATGCCACAAGATATACGGCGTAGACCATGCAACAACAATAGACCACAACGCCCACCTGTCAATCATCGTCCACCACACAATAGAGATAGACATGTGTATGCAGTTTTTGTCACTAGATTGAGTGCAGAGATTTTTGAACGACGCTTGCGTGTAGTAGGTATTAGTGGAGAAGTAGCACCTTTCAATAGAGCTAGACTGTGGGGAAATCCTTTTGGAGTAAGGATAGATAAGAGAGACCAGTTTTTGGCTAGAAGAGTATTGAACAACAATTTGGCAGTGGATTTTATTGGGTGGTTTTAGTTTGATTATATTTTGTAATAATAAAAAGTATTAGTTTTATTTTGATGATTGAATTAGATTAAAATTGCAAGTTTATAGTTTTTTGATTACAATTTTTTATTGACAAAAACCTCACAAAATGTTATCATATTTGTGAGGTTTTTTATGAAAAATGTTTTATATCTTGCAGGTGGTTGTTTTTGGGGTGTTCAAAAGTACTTAGACAGCATAAATGGTATAATTAGCTCTTTTGTAGGGTATGCAAATGGAGATAGTAATGCTACTACATACAAACAAGTTTGTAATGGTAGTGGGCATGTTGAAGTGGTAAAAATAGTGTACAATGATGTTATTACTATAGAGCAGTTGTTGGATAAATTTTTGAAAATTATTGATCCATTTAGCAACAACAAACAGGGTAATGATGTAGGTGTGCAATACCGTACAGGTATATATTATGTAGATGATTTGACGGGTGATAAGTGCAAAATTTGGTTAAAAAAATTGCAATCTCAACATGCTCAACGCATAGCAATAGAGTGTTTGCCACTAGAACATTTTTGCCAAGCTGAAGTTGAACATCAAAAGTATTTGGAAAAAAATCCCAATGGGTATTGTCATATATCTACTAGATTGTTGGATATATGAATGAAGTTATTTCAAAAATTATATACGGATATTGAGTTAACATGAATGATAAGTTGATGTTTTTGAGATAGTCTATCAAATTAATTGGTAAATATTGTAAATTATATTGACATGCAAAAATAAATTTGATATAATTGTACTCACTTTTGCGGAGAATTTTTGTTATGATTTTTGCTAATAAATTTTCAAAGATACGAAAAATTGCAATGTATAGTGTGCTTACTGTTATACTTTTTGTGTGTATTTTTTTTATTGCAATGGCTGTACAAGCTAGCAATGAGAAGTTTAGAATATATATACAAATTGATGATGTAATTAGCAATTTTAATGTAGATGATGAGTATTATACAAAGCGTGGTGATGTTTTAGATTGGGATTATAGTCAACAATCATTGAGTGTTGTTCGCAAAAATGTATTGGAATACAAAATTCATAACCCGCAAAATATAAAAAACTACAAGTTTTTGGGTTGGAGTTTGTCAAATCAAAATGGTGAAATCAACTTTTATGATTGGAAAATTGAAATAGTAAACAATATAAATTTGTATGCTATTTGGGAGAATATAGAACAATTGAGTGTGTAAAACTGAAAACTTATTGTATTAAATGAAAATGTTAATTTGAACGAGAGATATTTTCAAGTTTTATTAAATGGTTGAAATCAACGAACATACAATTTGTGCGTTGATTGTTTTTGATTGTAGTGCTAATTTAAAATAGTAGTGTGCAGAAAATACATTAATATAGATAAAGAAGTAACACCTAAATAAAAACAACCATAAAGCGTTCGGGTGATTCTCAACCCCACAAAAGCTTTTTTGGTTCTTTTTTGGCGTCAAAAAAGAATATCGTTGGTTTTGTTGATTGTTTGTATTTTATTGTAATATCCGCTTGTTGTATACTATCTTGAAAATCTATACACTTCTCGTTTGCCTATAATACTTGACTAACTATTCAATTAGTGTTATATTATTTATAATACCAACATGACTCAATCTCTACAAGATAAGCTAGATAGGTTGCCTACCAATAGTGGCGTGTATCTAATGAAGGATATTCACGACAAAATTATTTATGTTGGAAAAGCTGTTGTTCTCAAAAACCGTGTCAAGCAGTACTTTAACAACACACAAAAGGCAGAAAAAGTTGCTGCTATGGTGGCTGAAGTTGTAGATTTTGAGTACATTATAACCAATACCGAATTTGATGCTTTGTCTCTAGAAGCTAATCTTATCAAAAAATATTGGCCAAAGTACAATATTTTGCTTAAAGATGACAAAAGAGCTCCGTTTATTAGAGTTAATCTCAAAGATGTATATCCTGTGTTTGAAGTTGTACGCAAGCTCAAAAGAGATGGGGCAAAGTACTTTGGACCATTCTTTTTTGGAATTAGAGTCAATGATATTATAGCGGTACTCAAAATAGTATATCAAGTGCGTACATGTACTCGCAAAATGGATAAGCCATCTAGAGCATGCTTGGACTATCATATAAAACAGTGTCTAGCCCCGTGTGAGCGTCTTTGTACTGTAATAGAATATGAGACTGCAGTACAACAAGCTATTGCATTCTTGCAAGGCAAAGAATATAGTGCCAAATTGAAACTTCAACAAATGATGGAAGTTGCGGCAAACAATCAAGATTTTGAAAATGCAATTTTGTACCGCAACCAACTCAACATGTTAGACAATCTCAATCGTAAGAATATTGCAGAATTGCGTACGGCGGTTAGTCTAGATGTAATTGCTTTTGCAAGTGATGGACAATACAGTGTAGTAAGTGTGCTGTTTGTTAGATATGGCAAAATGTTGGGTATCAAGAATTTTGTAGTGGTAGATGTATCAATAAATGACGATGAGTATTTGTACAAGTTTTGTACACAATTTTATCATTACAATCTAGACGCTCCACAAGAGATAGTGTCAAGTATACCGCTAAGTCCTGATATAGCAGAGTTTGTATATAGTTTTACCAAAATTAGACCTATACTTACAGTCCCCAAAAGAGGTGCAAAATTTGACTTGCTAGTTACAGCACAAAAAAATGTTGATGACTATTTGCTCAAATCTCGCACTAAGGAGCAAGTCAAGAGAGATATGACAGTGGGAGCTGTCTCACAATTAGAGCAAATACTTGGGATAAAGAGTGCTAGACGAATGGAATGTTATGACATTAGCAATATAAGTGGCACAGATAAGGTAGCTTCTCAAACTGTATTTATCAATGGTGAACCCGCTAAAAAACAATATCGCAAATACAAAATCAAGACGGTAGAGGGTAGTGATGATTTTGCTAGTATGCGTGAGACATTAGTTCGTAGATTTGGTAGAGCTAAACAAGGTGATGATAAGTTTGCCGAACTTCCTGATTTGATTATAATAGATGGTGGAAAAGGACAACTTTCGGCAGCGGTAGATGCATTGGTAGCTACAGGATATGGACATTTGGACATCATTTCACTGGCTAAGAGAGATGAAGAGATTTATCTTCCCAATTGTCCAGACCCTATAGTATTGCCAAAATCTCATAATTCTCTCAAGATGTTGCAACGCATAAGAGACGAGGCTCACAGATTTGCTATAACTTTTCATAGGCAATTGAGAGACAAAAGAATGTTGGAGAGTATTGAAGATAAGGGCTGACAATTATAATAACATTGGAGACGGCACATTTGGAGATTATGGTTATTTTGAATACATTGTTGATTTGAATAGATATGGCGAAATTGAAGATATAGATTATGATAATGAATATTAGATTTGTTTGTATCAACTATGATTATATCTAATTTATTTTGTGACTAATTTGATATTTTATGATAGGAGAATGTTGATAATAAAAGGAAAATATGAAATATAAATTGATTATTACAGATTTTGATGGCACTCTCAATGGGTATTCACATCAAAATCCTGCCGACAAAAGGACATTAGATGCCATTAAGGCTTATAGGGATAAAGGTGGAATTTTTACGATAAGTACGGGTAGATCTTATGAGAGTCTTGCCCCTTTTTTGGTCAATTTTAAGATGGACAAATTGAGTATTCCTGTAGGATGTTACAATGGTGCAGCTATATATGGTTGTGATACAGGCAAGATTTTGATGCAATTTAGTATACCAAATGATGTCGCTATAAGGTGGATACGGCATGCTATGCAGTACAATGTGTACATACAGTGTTATGTTGATGATGTGATTTATGTTAATCACTTAACTAGATTTAGTCAAATGTACAGTAGAGGATTCAATCTCAACTTTAAGGAAGTAGGCAACTTAGTTCAATTTTTGCAAGAAACAGGGTATACACCCAAGAAACTTTTAATCATGGGCATGCCTGACAAAGTCACAGAAGTAGATTATCTATACAACTCATTGCACAAAGCTGAGTTTGAAGATTTGACATTTTTGCAAAGTCATGCAATGCTATACGAAATCATTTCAGTCAATGCTAGCAAGGGACAAATAGCTCAAGAATTGTCAAAAATGGTAGGCGTTTCATTGAAAGATACAATATGTATTGGGGACAATATCAACGATATTTCTATGCTAAAACTTGCCGGTCTTGCAGTTGCTGTAGACAATGCAAGACAAGAAGTGAAGGATATTGCAGGTTATATTACCAATCATTGTGATGAGTGCGGAGTAGCCAATGTGCTTGAATTGGCAACCAACGACTTGTTGCCCTAGTGTACTTAAAAAATGTCTACAATACACAAATAAAGCCTTTATAATCAACACTAAATTTGTTGTTGCCAATAAATGTCATAAAATAAAGATAATATTACTGTATAATTGCCAAATTTTACCATTACAATTTTTTAGATTTATAATCGTTTGAAAACTATGAAATACAATCTTTTTATATCAGATTTTGACAGTACACTCAACTATGATTATGACAATTATATAGTCAGTCAAAGGACTTTAAATGCTATAGACAATTATCGCAAGGCGGGTGGCAAATTTGTGTTGAGTACGGGTAGAGTTTGGTGCAATATTCAACCTTATTTACAACGCTATTCTTTAGATGTTGTTGATTTGCCTATTGTTTGTTCTAATGGCTCTGTCATGTATTCGGCAAAGACTGGCGAAAAATTGTGGGAAGCAAAACTTAGCAATGCTCAAACTATACAAATAATGCAATATGCTTATAGCATAGGTGAACATGTGCAAGTAGATAGTGACAGTGTTATGTTTGTTCAACAAAATGATTTGGTACAAACCTATCTTGAATTTGATAAGTTGGAAATTCAAAAAACAGATGATTTGCTAGGATTTGTAGCTAAGATGGAGTTGGCTGCTCATTGTTGTGGTATTCTTTGTCAAAATCATACAGTACAAGAAGTAAAGGTAGCATTGGATAACAAGTTTGATTTTATTGATAGTACAGTTTGTGGACATAATCTAGTAATGATAACTAGCAAATTGGCGGGAAAAGGCAATGGAGCATTGGTTGTTGCCAAAATGCTAGGAATTCCTATACAAAATACAATTTGTATAGGAGACAGTCACAATGATGTTTCTATGATACAGATAGCCGGATTGGGTATAGCAATGCAAAATGCTAATCCCGAAGTTCAATCTGTTGCCAAGATGATAGCGGGCGACTGTAATCAAGAGGGTGTAGCTGAGATATTGGAATTGGCAACTTGTGACCAACTTTAGTCTAATTTAAAAAATAAGGCATTGTCTTAATTTTTCGTCAAATGATGATTGCATTGACGATATACTACTTGAGAGATTTTTATTATGAAATACAAATTGTTTATATCAGACTTTGATAGTACACTCAACTATGATTTGGGTTATACAGTAAGTCAACGCACTTATAATGCTATTCAAAACTATGTCAATGCAGGTGGAATATTTTGCATAAGTACAGGGAGATTTTGGCATTCTATAAAGCCCCCTCTAGCAAAGTATGGTATTGATTTGCATGATACTCTCATAGGTTGCAACAATGGTGGCACAATTTATAAAGCTCAAACGGGTGAAGTAGTGTATAGTTGCAAAGCTAATCACGAAAGTGCTTTGCAACTTATCAAAAGAGCTTATGACCAAGGTTTGGAAGTACATTTGTTTGTAGATGATTACTTTTATATAGACAAACATACTGCAATTACAGAAAAGTACGAACTCAATGCAACCAATTTGCCAATGACTATAGTTGGAAATTTGGTAGACTTTGTTGTAAAACACAAATGTCAACCATACAAGATTGGTATAATATGGGATATCAACAAAACAGAACAGGATTATAAAAACTTTAAACAAGGTTTGAATAATCTTGACTTTACTATGAGTTTGCATGGTGGAAATGCGATGGTTGAAGTCACTAGTATAGACGCTGGAAAAGGCAATACGGCAGTACAAATGGCAAAAATGTTAAATATTCCACTAGCCAACACAATAGGCATAGGTGACGGGGACAATGATGTATCATTGTTATCTATGGTAGGGTTGGGTATAGCAATGGGCAATGCGGCATCTCAAGTAAAAGCAGTAGCAAAAAAGATTGCTGACAATTGTGATGATGAAGGTGTAGCCAAAATTTTGGAGTTGGCTACAGCAGACAAATTGTAATTGATATTAAAAATAGTATACATTTGTATCAATCTTTTTTAAGTATACAAATATAAATAGAGTACATGAATATGAAGAAAAGTGACACTTAAATAAAAAATCAACCATAAAGCGTTAGGGGGGGGATTCGCACCCCCCCCAAATACTTTTTGGTTCTTTTTTGGCGTCAAAAAAGAATAACGCTGGTTTTGTTGAAAGTTTGTATTTTATTGTTAATAACCCGCTCGTTGTACACTTTCAAAAAGTCTTTTGTATGCTTTTTATACTACAATACAAGTTTTGGTCAATAACAGAAATTAAGGGTGACGACTTTGTTTAGGAGAAAATCATGAGCAAACAACAACAATCAACTCAATCATTGTCTACAGTAGAATTTCATGACCCTGTCAAAGTCAAGGTATCGGAGTTTTGTAGTCATCACAATCTTGAGATTGTGTATCCTGTTGACTTTGAAGAAATGGAGTTTGTCACTTTCAATATCAACCGCCCAGGGTTGTTGTTGACTGGTTTTCGTACTCACTTTGTTCATCAACGCATACAAGTGTTGGGTGAAATGGAAGTTGCGTACATTATGAGTTTGTCAAAAGAGCAAAGAGTATCTTGCTTGGATAGGTTGTTTGAATATGATATTCCTTGTATTATTTTGTCCAATGGCAAAGAACCCTTTGTAGAATTGCTTACGGCGGCAAAAAAACACAACAAGCTTTTGTTGTTGACAAAGCTAAAAACTACAGTTCTTATCAATCAACTTAGTTTTTATCTCAATGAGCTTTTAGCCAAATCTCAAGTAGTCCATGCTGTACTAGTAGACTTGTATGGTATAGGTGTGATGATTATGGGTGATAGTGGGGTAGGAAAAAGCGAAGCCGCATTGGAATTGGTTCAACGCAATCACATGTTGGTAGCCGATGATGCTGTACAAATCAAGTGTATCAACGATGTATTGGTTGGACAAAGTCCGCCAATTACTAAGCATTTTATGGAGATTAGGGGTATAGGTATTGTAGATATTCGCAATATATATGGTGCAGGAGCGGTAAGTAATTCTAAAGTAATAGATATAGTAATTCATCTAGAAGATTGGGACCCACACAAGCAGTATGACCGTGTAGGTACAATGACCCAAACTTATACAATTTTGGGAAAAACAATCCCAAAATATATTGTTCCCGTAAAGCCAGGACGCAATATTGCTATTATTTTGGAAGTAGCAGCTCGCAACCACAGATTGCGTACAATGGGCTATGATGCTATCAAGGAATTGGAAGAAAGAATGAAGTAAGTGTGATTTATGTTGTTGATGTAGTAGAATTTTTTGAGATTGTACAACGAGAGATTGCTAACAATAAGATAAAAACTTTTAACAAAACTAGCGTTATTCTTTTTTGACGCCAAAAAAGAACCAAAAAAGCATTTGGGGGGTTGCGAATCCCCCCAAACCCCCGAACGCTTTACGGTTGATTTTTTATTTAAGTGTTACTCCTCTATCTCAATGTATTCTATTTGTACATTATTTAAAATAAAAGTTGAGCAAAAAGCTGTTTATTGAAAATTTGAACAGTTTTTTGTCTTTTTATTAGTCTCTAAATTGAAAATAACTATCTATATACAATTTCTATTGTCAAAATTTACCTAATGCAAATTTTGGTTTACAAGGTTATTTAAACTCTCATTATCATACAATAGTTGTATGTACCAAGTGTGTTTATCTATTAGTAGTCAATTTGAGCATTGGTTGCCTAGTTTGTGTGAGTTGAATGAGATACTTAAACAATGTGATGGGGTGTACTCTTGTATGCAAAATCAAGATAGAATGTATCTTAGATTTTCTTGTCCTGATGCGTGCAAGCTCAAGGTAGAAAAAGCTATTAAAGAGTATCTTTGTGAAATATACCTTACCAAAGTAAAAAAAGAATACATGCAACAAAATATCAAAATCAACTTAGATATTTTTGATATTTTGCTTAGTATACTAGTTTCTTTTGATAGAGAGAGCGAAAAGGAGCTGTTGGATAGAACACTAATTGTACATGATACAATGTCAATTGATGGTTATTTCAACTTTAGGTTGTATGAGATTAGAGATAGGTGGTTGGATATTTGCAAGCTTGCAAAAGAAAATGCCCTTTTCTTGACAGATAGAGAGACTATGTTTGAATTGTTGAGATTCTTGATGAGTACTATCAAGCCAAAGATAGAAAAGATAGTAGTCAAGCAATTCAATTCTATCTTTGAAGTTTATACTTTAGATGATCAACTTTTGATTCAATTAGACAACCCCGAAGATTTGTTGTTGTATTTTATTGAAACAGCTCCACTAGAAATACGCATAGTAGGTGATATTTTGCCAAAGCAACAAAGATTGATATTGGACAGTATATTTGATGACAAACTTAAAGCATAAAATTGATGGTAGTGTACAAATAGAGTATATTGATATGAAAAGAAGTAACACCTAAAGGCGTTCGGTGGGATTCCCCAAATGCTTTTTTGGTTCTTTTTTGGCGTCAAAAAAGAATAATGTTGGTCTTGTTGAATGCCCCTATCTTATTATTAATAATTGCTAGTTGTACACTCTCAAGTAGATTTGTTGCTGCAATATTGCCAAAATTTGAATAAGTGTATAGTGATATTTGTAAAATATTATAAATTTGCCATAAATTGTAAAATAATAATTTAATTTTTTATGTTAAAAAATTAGTATTTTGTGTTATAATATTGTTATGAAGATAATATTTGATTGATATTATTTCAAAACAAACAATAGTTATGAATATTAATACTGAACAAAAGACAAATAATGTACCCAAGATAGCCGTGGTGTTTTTGGCATCATCAGGTTTGGGCGAGGCTACAGCGGCCTTGTTGGTCCATAAGGGATTTGTTGTATATGGATTTGACAGTAGTTGGGAGCAAGAGGGTATACACAAGAATGTAGTACGAGTGCATGTAAATTTGGGAGATATCAACTCTACTCAGTCAGCTTTGAAAGAAATAATAGATTTGTATGGTGGGATAGATGTATTTGTCAATATAACCAATACTGAGTTTGACAAAATTACAACAGTAGATCAGGTTGTAAATCAACAATTTGTATATCCTGCAATCTTGTCTCAATTTGTAGCTCAATCCATGCGTGCTACCAAAAAAGGGACAATTGTCAATGTTTCAAGCTTTGTACCTGAAATAGAAGAAGAAAGCAAAAGCCCATTTTATAGTGCATGCAAGGTTGCAATGGTAGCCTTTGGCAAAGCCATAAAATCCAAATTGCTAGAAGACGGCGTAAGGATATGTACTGTTCATCGTGGTCCTGTAAGATATAGAGTACGCAAATCCAAAGTCAACAACATAGATCGCAATAGTGATATGGAGATAGCCAAAACAATTTTGCGTGCTATTGCTTCTAAGACAGTTCTGGATATGTATACTGTAGGATATTAGGTGTTGTGTTGTTGATAATGTACAAAAGTTTGTATTTTATTGAGGAAAGTACAACGAGTGGATATTAATAATAAAATACAAGCATTCAACAAAACAAGCGTTATTCTTTTTTGACGCCAAAAAAGCTTTTGGGGGGTTGCGAATTCAAACCCCCGAACGCTTTAAGGTTGATTTTAATTATATACTTCGTTTTTCTATTTAAATCTACTCTATTTGTACACTCTATTGTGTTTGTGGAATGTACAAAATTTTGTATTTTATTTTAATAGTCACTAGTTGTACACAATCTCATTTAAAAGTTGATAAATATATCAAAAATATTTACAAAATATTAATATTTTGTAAATATTTTGTTGACAATAAATAACCACTGTGATATAATGTATATACAAACAATCCTTATTTGTTGTATTTGGTATTGTTTTATACAATTTTGTCATTGTATTTAGATATTGCAACCATCTAAATACACACATAGCTCAATTCTCCCAAATTTATCCCCTTTTAAAAATATGCTTTTGTCCATATATGTGTAGTTTGCATACATATGTACAAAGCACAAGAACACAAGCATAGTGTAGATTTGCTTGTGTTCTTTGTATTTTTTTGGAGAATGTACAACTAGCGATTATTAATAATAAAATACAAACAAATAACAAGACAAGCGTTATTCTTTTTTGACACCAAAAAAGAATCAAAAAAGGCTTGGGAAATCCCACCCAACCCCCAGAACGCTTTATGGTTGTTTTTATTTATGTTATGTTGTTACTTCCTTTCAATCTTAATATCTCTATTTGTACATTCCTTTTTTGACTAATTGGTAAACTTTAAATAAAATATTGCTAAATTTATTAATTTTTTGTAAATTTTAATTGACATTTGTAAAATATTGTAATATAATCAACTCATCAATAAATGAGATTACATAATTTAGTCTCAATAAAGGAAAAATATTATGCAAAACAAAAAGAATTATCGCATTGTTGCAGTTTCTGTGACAGTAGTTCTTGCCGTTGTATTGGCGAGTCTAGCCGTTTCTGCGTTGTTCAATGGTATCTTATTTGGCAACAACAACAAAAATGGTGATGGTGCTACTGACATGCCTAGTCTAGGGCAACCTAGAGTTGCTCTAAAATCCAATGCCCCAATTCAGACATATGTGGGAGACTCTATAGATTTTGTAGCTACGGCAACTCTAAACCCAGATGTTGAGTTAGATGTAAATTGGACATATGAATGGTATCAAGTTTCTAAAGTTAAGGAGGGGGAAATAGGAGATTGGATACTTAGTCAAGATGGGGATAATCCAAGTCTAGAATATAAAAAAGGTGAAGGTGATTGGAAGAGAGGTGAAAGGCTTGATAATAGTACTGATGAAGAAGGCAAATCAAAGTTGAATATTGTTGTAGGTTTTGCTGGTGATGAGACTATTGAAGATGGTTATAGAACCTTCTTTATGCAAGTTGAAGTACAAGCTAGTGTTGAACTTAATGGCAATACAACACTTAGTCCAACGGCCACTGGTGAGGTTGGAGTTGCAATAACAGGTGATGACACCCATGTTGATGGAATAGATAGTATAGTAACTCGCAAACGCAGTGCAGAGTGGTGGGTAAACAAAACTAATGATGTTCTTGATCAAAATGAGTACACATCTACTGGGGCGAATGGCAGTTTGAAATTTAACTTTCTTGATAAAGAAAATAGCATACAAGGACTTGGTATATTTGGATTGTCTAAGTATAATGATAGTCAAGGTGGTGGTGTTGTTGATCCAGATAAAGAGTATGAAATATCTTCAGCATTGGATAAAATACAAAATTTAAAAGTAGATTTTGTAGAAAATCCAATTAAAGAAAATGGCAATATTATCTCATTTGCTATGCATTTTAACAATCCTGATGCAAGTTATGCTAAAAAAATTGCAATACAAATAGCGATGTTTGGTGATCAAACTTATATAGTTTCTGGTGATAAATTTATTTATGACACAGCTGAAGCATTATCAAACGATGAAAATGCTAAAAAAATAACCATAACAAATGGTTTTACTGTAGAAGTTGCAAGAGAAACAACATTAGATAAAGAAAAAGTAATTAATTTGAATATTCTTAATAGAGATTATGAAACTGTTTTAGCATCTTTTGAAAAAGCTATAATGGATCAAGGTTATGCATTTAGAGCGTTTGTAATTCATAGAACAGATAATAGCCATCCAGAAATATTTACTAATGTAGAAGCATTCACTTTAGGCAATATCACAATGGTAGGTACGCCAAAACAACCCACATAATAACAAATTTTATAAAATAGGTATCTAAATTATGCAACTATATGTGAGTACTAATTGTTGTAGTACTCACATATAGGACAAATAAATTGTAGATTTATCATAAAATATACCTATTGTATTACATATGGACTATAGTCTTGCCGATATGCTTTGAGAAGACATAGAGATATTTTGTACAACAAGGAGAAAGACAATGCCTAGTTATGATCTTGAAAATGAAAATAATGCTAAGCGTAAAAAGAGAATTATTTGGATTAGTGTAGCATCAGTTTTGGTTTTGGCTTTGCTGATTGTGACAATTGTCGTTGTAGTCAACAACAACAAAGATGATGGTGGTAGTGGAGGCGGTGGCAATCCACCAACACCCCCAAGACCTAGTATCAATCAACCCGAATTGAGTTGGAAAAACTCAAAAGATATTGTCAAAGTTGGTGAGACTTTAGAGTTGGAGATACAAGCTGTACTTAATCAAACAGGCATAACTCAGTTGACATTTGATTATAAATGGGAGATTAGAAGTACTTTAGAGCAAGATGGTATAGTACACAAGCTTGAATCAAATCAATCCAAAGTATCAATTGAAGTTGGATTGGGGGGATTGGATACTGATAATACCAATGCATTTTTTGTAGTTGTTTCTGTTCAAGCACATGCTGTAGTACAAGAAGAAAAACTTTCTAGTGATTGGGTTGACAAAACATTGGAGGTTAGTGTAGAAGATACTGAAATAGATATTGAAATAGAGCATACAGTCAAGAGAGAACGCAGTGCATGGTGGTGGCTCAACAACAATGACAGTAGCAATCAAATAGCAGATGGAAAAGTAGAGTTTGTAGACGATACAGGCAAAACAGACCGCACAGCTATCATACAACCCGATGCTAGTTTTGACCATCTTTCAACATTTAAGGGTACAGATGGGGCAGGTGCTTTGAGAAAAAGCAATAGTTTGAAAGTTGATTTTGTCAACAACCCCGTATTTCGTGCTAGTGATAGTGGTGAACCTCAAGATTTGGTTACATTTGGTGTACACTTTAATGACTACAGGACTGTAATTACAGACGAGCAATATGACCAAGCATACAATAGTCAAATCCTAATACAATTGGCTAGAGTTGACGATAGTTACTATATCAACATTTTGGCAAAAGGTACTATAGGTGCAATGACAAATGCTCAAGATATAAAAGATTTGGCATTAAATGCAGATTATTTGTATGCACGCCAAATTGATTTGAACAATGATGCATTTAGTCTAGGTTTTGAGATTAATGATAAATCCAAAATTGATATCAATCTAAAGAGTTCTATAGTAGACGAATCTTTTTATAGTATTATACCAATAGGTAGCAAGCCCCTGAATGCTCACAATTTTAGAAGTTTTGTATTGCATGCAGATGACAATATAACAAATGACGAGAATGGAGAACTTGCCAAGCTTAGCAATGCAAATGCACATATAAGCAAAATAACAATAATAGGTGAGGCATTTGAGCCTAACAACTAAATATTTGTACAAAAAACACTCATATGGAAAGTGCCATATGAGTGTTTTTTGTGAGAGTATACAATGAGCAGATATCAACAATAAGATACAAACAATCAACAAGACAAGCGTTATTCTTTTTTGACGCCAAAAAAGAACCAAAAAAGCATTTGGGGGGGGTGCGAATTCAAACCCCGAACGCTTTATGGTGTTTTTATTTAGTTGTTTCTTATTTCCATCTTAAGATACTCTATTTGTACACTCTTTTTTTGTATACCAAATTTGCAATGCACAATAGTTGTTGCTACTTCAAATCTCTGTCCAAACTTCGTTTGATGTCTCTATCTTTGATTGTTTGTCTTTTGTCGTACAGTTTTTTCCCCCGTACTGTAGCTATTTCTACTTTGATTTTTCCTTTTGCAAAGTATGCCTTTAGGGGGATTGTTGTAATACCACTGTCACGCATTGCTATTGATATCTTGCGTATTTCATGACTATGAAGCAACAATTTGCGGTCTCGTCTGTCAGTGGTGTTGTAGTGACTGCCTTTGTCGTAAGGTTTTATATAACTATTTTTGAGCCAAATTTCGCCATTTTCTATACGACAAAATCCATCTAACAGTGACATGTGTCCATCATTAGCTGATTTGACTTCGCTACCTACTAGTACGATTCCAGCTTCGTATTTGTCTAGTATATGATATTCAAAAAATGCCTTTCGGTTGTCTGTTATCATTTTCATATTAATTCAAAAGAGAGAATTATATAAATGGTGTACAATAATCTATTATTGACAATAAGATAAAAACTTTTAACAAAACTAGCATTATTCTTTTTTGACGCCAAAAAAGAACCAAAAAAGCATTTGGGGGGTTGCGAATCCCCCCAACCCCCCGAACGCTTTAAGGTTGATTTTATTTATGTGTTCTTTTCTTAATCTTAATTTACTATATTTGTACACTCTATATTATTCTTTATTCGTCACTTTGCACTACTGTATCATCGCTTTCAACATCTATATTATCTACAATTTCTTCTTCTTCTGGTTCTGCCAAAGATACACTGACTATTTTGCCTTTGTCCTTTAGTTTCATCATGCGTACGCCTTGAGTATCTCTACCTATTTTTGACACTTCTGCAGCTTTTATGCGTATGAAAGTCCCATTGTCAGCTATTAGCATGATGTCATTTTCGGGTTTGACTTGCTTTAGATTGACTAGGTTGCCTGTCTTTTGATTGAATGTACCTGCCTTTATGCCTTTGCCTGCTCTAGATTGTAGTCTATAGTCTTCTGGATCACTTCTTTTTCCATAACCATTTTCGCTTATTGTGAGAATTTCGTACCCCGATTGCAATACTGTCATGTCTATGCAGTGTTCATTTTGACTCAATCTCATGCTTTTGACACCTCTTGTTTTTCGTCCAAGTGGTCTAACATTGTCTTCACCAAATCTTATGCACTTGCCACTACTGCTAGCAAGCAATATCTCATCTCTACCATTGGTAAGTTGTACAGAAATTAGTTCGTCGCCATCTACTAGCTCTATTGCAATTTTGCCTGTCTTGTTTATACGGCTAAAATGTTCTATATGTGTGCGTTTGATTAGCCCTCTTTTGGTTGCCATCATAAGATAACCTTTGGGGACATCTATCTCGGGGAGTGGGATGACAGCATTTACTTTTTCATTCTCTTCCAAATTCAATAGGTTTACCAAAGCTCTGCCCCTAGTTGCCTTGTTGGCTTCGGGTACTTCGTATCCCTTTATCCTATATACTTTACCCAAATTGGTAAAGAACATAATATTGGAATGTGTATTGGCTACAAACATTTGTTGTACAAAGTCTTCTTCTTTAGGTTTGTGTGCCAATGCACCTTTGCCTGCTCTTCGTTGCACTCTATATTCTGTAGTAGGCAATCTTTTGATATAACCCGAATGGGACATAGATATCACTACATCTTCTTTGTCTATCAAATCCGCTACATCTATCTCATCGTAGTTTATTTCTACACTAGTTCGGCGTTCGTCACCATATCTTGCCACTATGTCTTGTAGTTCTGTTCTTACAATTTGTATTATTCTGCTTGGCGTTGCCAATATATCTTTTAGATCAGCAATTTTGATGTGCAAAGCGTCCAATTCAGCTTTCAAACTCTCTACTTCTAAGCTAGTAAGTCTAGACAATCTCATTTCAAGTATTGCATTTGCTTGCTTGTCAGTGAGATAAAATTCGCTCATCAAGCTTTCTGCTGCTTCAAACTTGTCACGGCTTTGCTTGATGATTGCAATTACTCTATCTATATTGTCTAATGCCTTTACCAATCCTTCCAAGATATGAGCTCTCTCTTCCGCTTTTTCAAGGTCATACTTGGTGCGACGAGTGACAACTTCTTTTTGATGCTCTAAATAATAAAAGAGCATTTCTTTGAGATTGCAAATTTTGGGTTCGCCATCTACCAATGCCAAAAATGTAATCCCGTTGGATATTTGTAGGTTGGTGTGCTTAAATAGCATGTTGAGTACTACTTGAGCTTGAGCATCTCTCTTGACTTCTACAACTACACGCATGCCCTCACGATCACTTTCCTCGTGTACACCCGAAATTCCTTCTATCTTTTTGTCTCTTGCAAGTTCGGCAATATGCGTGATAAGTGCTGCTTTGTTGACTTGAAAAGGCAATTCTGTGGCTACAATGCGATATCTTGTGCCTTGTCCATCTCTTGAACTGTATTCTTCAATTGTAGTCTTAGCACGCAAAACTACACCACCATGTCCCGTACGATAGGCGTGCCTTATGTTCATACGCCCCATAATGATACCACCAGTAGGGTAGTCAGGTGCGGTTATGTGTTGCATGAGTTCGTCAACAGTGATGTCCGGATTGTCAATAAGTGCAAAAATGCCGTTGGCAACTTCTGTCAAATTGTGTGGTGGTATGTTGGTGGCCATACCTACGGCAATACCATCACTCCCATTGACTAGTAGATTGGGAATACGAGAAGTCAACACAGTGGGTTGTTCCATTGTGTCATCAAAGTTTGGATAGAAGTCAACAGTATCTTTGTCTAAGTCTCTAAGTATTTCACTAGAAATTTTGGACAACTTTGCTTCGGTATATCTTTGAGCGGCTGGGGGGTCGCCATCTACACTACCAAAGTTTCCATGTCCATCAATAAGTGGATACCTAATAGTAAAATCTTGTGCCAAACGCACTAGAGCTTGATACACGGCAGAGTCACCATGAGGGTGGTACTTGCCCAGTACATCACCGACAATTCTTGCACATTTGCGGTATTGTTTGTCACTGTACAAGTTGAGTTCGCTCATTGCGTACAGTATGCGTCTATGAACAGGCTTGAGTCCATCTCTTACATCAGGTATAGCACGACTTACATTTACTGCCATAGCATAGGCAATAAATGACTTTTTCATTTCGTCTTCTACTTGTACTTTGATAAACTTGGTCTTGTCAAAGTTGCGAGCATCTTTTTTGTCCCGTTTTGCAACTCTAATAGCGTCTGCATTGGCTTTGGCTACTTCTAACTGTTCGGGTGTAGGTGTGGGGGGGGCGGGAGAAGCGTCTTCTGCGGGTGGTGTTGATTTTTTGCTAGACTTGACAATTCTTTTTGGAGCTTTTGGCAATACGGGATTTGTGTTGTTGCCCGTGTCTTTATTGTCATTGCCATTGTCAACATTCTGATCGTCTATTTTGTCCTTGTCCTTATCTTGGTCATTGTCGTTGTTTGACATGTTTTACCTCTAAAGTAGTGTCAATTTTTGTAATAATTTGTGGTATTAGATTTTATAAAATATTTTAAAATTTTATTGCCTATATTTAATATATTATACTATCTTAAGTATATCAAAAAATAAAGCTTTTAGCAAATAAAATGGTTGTGTACATGTGGTATTGTTGGTAGTTTTGTTTGCAAATTAGTGTTGTAACGGCGTTGTAGGGCTTTAAAAAAGGTTTTTGATTTTTTCAATTCCAATGTGTTGATTGTTGTTGACAAAATTAATAATGCTAGTGGTCGTGAAATTTCATATAATATTTTAATGTTTGAAATTTGTGCGAGGCAAAATTTAATAGATAATGTCAATGTTCTCGTTGTAGAGTGATTAAAGGCATTTCATTTAGATGATACCAACATTTATTTATTGCAAGATTTATTATTATTCAATCTTATTTTTTATTGTTTTTAATTTAACAAATTACACTTGTTTTACAATGTTCCTTTCATTTCTTTTTTCAAAACTACTTGACACAATTAGTAGTAGTTGATATAATAATTGCATAATTTATTTAAAGCATACCCTTTTGGATATTTTTTGTTGTGTAGTATCTTAGGGTTGTGTTGGTTTGGAGAAATTGACAAATGAGAGAAGGTATACATCCCGAATATAAAGAAGTCATTGCTGTTTGTGCATGTGGAGAGACATTTTTGACAGGTACTGCAAAGAATGTTGATGCTTTGCGATTAGATGTGTGTGGTGCGTGTCATCCGTTTTATACTGGCAAACAAAAAAACTTGGATACAGGTGGGCGTATAGACAAGTTTAGAACCAAAGTTGCAGCCAAAGTTGCACCGAAGGCTAAAGCAACTAAGGCAAAGGTTGAATAAAAGGCAAAGGTTGAATAATTTGTTGTGTACAATGACGACAATTTGATTTTGTTGCCTACTGACAAATCTATAAATGGAATATTGCACTATATTAAGCAAGCTTTGCAATATACAGATGCCGATAAGGCTGAGCCTTATTGGTTGCTTTGTCATGTTTTGAGTTGTAGTAGGAGTGAATTGCAACAGTTTGATTTTTTGGACGATAGTCAAATTGTTAAAGTGCAAGAAATTGTACAGTCTAGAACAACAGGAATACCGTTGGATTATATATTTGGTAATACCAATTTTTATGGATTGGATATTCAAGTCAATCCTGATGTGTTGATACCTCGTATGGAGACTGAGTTGTTGTGTGAGTGGGTTATAAAATACATCAATAATACAGACAAGACTGTGACTGTGCTTGATTTGTGTACGGGAAGTGGTTGTATATCAGCGGCAATAGGTTCTTATTGTAATAATGTTATACTGACAGCAACAGATATTTCGTCACAAGCTTGTCTACTCGCAAGACAAAATTTACAAAATTTGTTAAAAGATAATGTTGATTGGCAAATAGTTTTGAGTGACTTATTTGACAGTATACCACTACAAAAATATGATATTATAGTTAGCAATCCTCCATACATTGCAAAAAAGGATAAATCAAAACTTTCGCAAGAGGTTTTGAACCAACCATCTATAGCACTATTTGGTGGAGATGATGGTTTGGATATCTATCGTCGTGTAGCAAATCAAGCATTCAACTATCTCAAAAATGGCGGCATGTTGGCTTTAGAGATAGGATACAATCAAGCTAATTGTGTGGTGGAATTGCTACGATACAATAAATTTGAGAATATAGAAGTAATAAAGGACTATAGTGGATTGGATAGAATAGTTGTAGCAAACAAAAATACTACTGAAGTTTGTTGTAAAATATAATGATATTCAGTTGTATAAACAATATGGTAATACAAAAATTCTAATATTAAATTGGAATATAGACAAATTTGATAAAAGAACAATAATTTTGTTGATGTCAATTTGTTGTACTAAGCATATTAACAATTAAAAGTCCCACAATTTATCATGAATACAACAAAATTACAATCAATCAAAGACAAGTATTTAGAGCTTGCAACAAAGGCAGCTGACACAAATATTGTAGGTACAACAGAATGGACACGCATAGTTAAGGAACAAGCTAGTCTAGAGCCTTTGGTAACAGTGTATGATGAGTATACCAAGGTTATGGCTGATATTGATGGAGCTAAAGAACTGTTGGCAGACCCTGAGATGACTGAGTTGGCACAACTTGAGATACAACAAAATCAAGAGAGAGTGCAACAACTAGAACAACAACTCAAAATTTTGTTGTTGCCCAAAGACCCTGATGATGACAAGAATACTATTGTAGAAATTCGTGCAGGGGCAGGTGGTGATGAAGCAGCATTATTTGCATCAGTTTTGTTGCGAATGTACAAAATGTATGCTGATACACGCCGTTGGAAGATAGAAGATATAGATATAAGTGATACAGGTATAGGTGGAATCAAAGAAGCTGTGTTTATTATAAAAGGGCAGGGCGTGTATGGTACTCTCAAGTATGAAAGTGGTGTGCATAGGGTACAGAGAGTTCCTGCTACTGAGACTCAAGGGCGTGTGCATACTAGTACAGTTACGGTGGCAGTATTGCCCGAAGTTGAAGATGTAGAAGTAGAAATTTTGGACAAAGATTTGCGTATAGATACTTATCGTAGTGGTGGGGCAGGGGGACAACATGTCAACAAGACTGAGAGTGCAATTAGAATTACTCATTTGCCGACAGGTTTGGTTGTACAATGTCAAGACGAAAAGTCACAGATTAAGAATCGTGACAAGGCAATGAGAGCATTAAAGTCCAAATTGTATGACTTTTATAAGAGTCAAGCAGACAAAGAATATGCTGACAATCGCAAATCACAAGTGGGTACAGGTGATCGTAGTGAACGCATTCGCACATACAACTATAGTCAAGGGCGAGTTACAGACCATCGTATAGGACTAACTATCTATGCATTAGAAGACTTTGTCAATGGAGACCTTAGCAAAATGTTAGATGCTTTAGCTATGGCTGACCAAACAGCAAAGCTAGAAAATAGTGATTTTTAGATTTGCAAATTGAGATAGTCGTCATACATTAAGATACAAAAACGAACTATTGTATAAATTTTATATACAGTAGTTTGTTTTTTATTTTTAAAATTTAAATTGTATAGTGTCAAAATATGTATTTGTGGTGAATCAATAAAAGATTGAATACAAAATTTGCTCTATTGCAAAAAATTTGTATTTTTTGCTTGTCAGTAAATATATATTGTGTTATACTACAAATACAGTTAGTCATAACTAACTGTATTTGTAGTATCAACTTTTTGATTGTATGATTAGCTTTTGCAATATTCATACAATAATATATATTTTAAGGAGAGTATATGAACAATATACAAACAAATAAAGCAACTCAATTAGATGTTGCTCACCAAGTGGTTAATCGCAAAAAGCTTGCTTTGTCAGGTACTAAGTTTGTTGCAAGAGTAGCTGTACTTGCAGGATTGATGGTAGCTAGCAAGTTGGCTGTGTACAATGCATTGCCTTTTGCAAGCTTTATTGACTTGACGGCAGTTATACTCATTGCTAGTACTATGGCATTGGGGTTTCGTACGGGAATTACAACAAGTATTGTGTTTATTTTGCTTGGTGCATGGATTTGGAGTGTTGGATGGTGGCTTTTGACTTGGGTGATTTGGTATCCGGCGCTTGCTTTGAGTGTAGCATTTTTGCCAAAAACTAGATTTAGTTGGGTATTTGCAGCTATTATTGGTACAGTCTTTGCAATAGCGTTTGCGTTGTTGTCATCTTTCTTGTATGTGCTTACATCAATGGACTTGATAGGCGAGGGACAAAATTTGTTTAGTACTTTTTGGGCATTTTATATAAGTGGTGCCGTTGCCACTTGGTTGGGTGTTTTGAGTTGGGTTATTACTTTATTCTTACTTACAAGACCACTAACTATAGCTATAGAGCGGATTGACAATATTGGGCGTGTGCATTAATAGTATTATTTAATACAGAACTCCGTATGTTGCCAAGCCAATCAACAAAAGTCCACTCAACCACCCTAAGTTGAGTGGACTTTTGTTTGCCAAAATTGTTCCTATTTTAAGTCCTATTTTTATACTTGCAAATGTAAAAAGCAATAAAAGAACTGCAATTATACCTACAAACAACGGAGTGATGTTGGACATTCCTGCCCCAAGCCCAATTGCCATGCCGTCTATTGACAATGCTAATGTCAAAAAAATAGCCTCTATGCCACTTATTATATGGTTGCTATCCCAGTCTGCTGCTTTGGGTTGATTGCATACTTGCACTATAAATTGCAAACTAAACAAGTTGAATTTGATGTGTTTGTCTAAGTTGTTTTGAGTTGTCAATTTCATTACAACATATGACAATAGTTTGTAAAATCCTAGCGTAAATAGTATAATAGCACCTATCATTTTGGCAGTATCAGGCAATATGTATTTTGCCAATTCATCACCCAAAGCAAGTGTAGCTACTAGAGTTGCTGAGCTTCCAAATATTATTATTAGCATGCTTTTGATTGGTATTTTTATTTTGTCATAACCATAACTCAGTCCAGTAGCTAGACAATCAATACTGCTAGCTATAGATATAGCTAAAGCAAATATTATCATTTGTGTATTCATATACTACATATATATGCAACTTTATATAGACAATTTACTACAAAGTATACACAGTCATGAGCGGATAGCCGTTATGTATAGCAATCTTTCTGCAACATGGAAAACCCTAGCAAAAAGTTGGAAGATGATAGGAGACATACCATTGACTGTAGACAGTTGATGTGTAGGGTTATATTCTAATTTAGAAATTAAATCATTGCGACAACGAACTTTTGTAGCTTGTGTATACACAACAAACTTATTTTATATATAGGAATCTACAAATAGAGTAGATTAAGGGAAGAAAATTAACATCAAATAAAATCAACTATAAAGCGTTCGGGGGTTGAATTCGCAACCCCAAAATAGCTTTTTTGGCATCAAAAAAGAATACTATTTCTTTTGTTGATTGTTTGTATCTTATTGTTAATATCTTCTACTTGTACTTGTGCACTCTCATATATATAAATATTTTAAATTTACTTAAATCAATCTTACTGTATTGGGTTGATTTTTCGTATCTAATTTGTTATAATGTTACAATGTTTATCATGTGCAATTACAATTGCAATTGTACTAATATTATTTATTGATGGATAAAAGTCTATATTTATTTTATATACTATTGAAATAGACTATAGGATTGTGATATTATGACTAGCGAAACTGCTTTTATATTTAGATCTAGACATAGAATTGACAAATACAGTTATTTGATTTGGCTTTTGGTTGTTAAAAATATAAAGAATAAGTATAGAAGAAGTTTTTTGGGTGTTTTTTGGACTGTGTTGCTTCCTTTGATGGAAATGCTTGTCATGACTATGATTTTTTCTCATGTCAATGGAGATATAGATAGTCGTGTATTTATCATGTGTGGGATTGTTGTATTTGGCTTTAATAGAGAAGCTACAAGTGGTGCGATTGGTTCGGTATTGGGTGCTAGGGGTTTGATAGATAGGGTATATATTCCTACAATAATCTTCCCACTTGCCAATACTTTTTCGGCATTAGCTAATATGTTGTTTTCAACCATTGCTTTGTTGTTTTTGATGTTGATTACGGGGTTTCCTATTACATGGCATTTTGTATTGATACTTATCAATATACCTGCACTAATTATGTTTTGTGCTGGAATTAGTATAGTGTTGTCTTCGATATATGTATATTTTAGAGATATTGGACAGTTGTATGGTATCTTTTTGCAGTTGTGGACTTTTGTTAGTGGGGTTTATATGAGCGTAGAGAGTTTTCCTGACTTTGCTCAAAGTATAGTAAAACTCAATCCTATGTATTATTTTGTCAACAATTTTAGAAGCTTGGTCATGTTTCAAACTATACCATCTCTCAATAATTATTTGTTATGCTTAGCAATGGGAGTAGTTAGTTTGGCAATAGGGTGTATTATATTTAGATTATTAAAAAAGAATTTTATACTTTATATTTAGTTTGAAGGTGTGCAAATAGAGTATTTAAACAGAAAAAAGAAACACTTAGAAAAAACAACCTTAAAGCTTTCTGGAGATTTGCAACCTCACAATAGATTTTTTGGTTCTTTTTTTGTTGTTTGTAGTTTATTGTTAATAACCACTCATTGTCTCTTTCTTAGTTTTTTATATTAACCAACAATATTTCAAGAGTTAGTATTTGTAGTTAACTAAGTTTAATAAATTTGCAATTTAATTAATCAATATGGAGATGTAGTTATTGAATATAATAGAAATCACTAATATGTCTATGCAGTACCGACTACAAAAGGAACGCATAACTTCTTTGAAAGAGTATATGATTAAGTTGGTGCAAGGTAAGCTACAAACCAACAAATTTTGGGTATTAAAAAACATTAATGTAAATATACTTAAAAATGAGTCACTTGCTTTGTTTGGACATAATGGTGCGGGAAAAAGTACATTGCTTAAGATTATTGCAGGTGTGGCAAATCCTACCAAAGGCAAGATAGTAGTCAAAGGCAGTATTGTTCCACTCATTAATTTGGGTGTTGGCTTTGACATGGACTTGACTGCACACGAGAATATTTATATCAGTTGTGCTGTACTAGGTTTTAGCAAAAAAGAGATACAAAAAAAATATGATAGGATAGTAGAGTTTGCTGAAGTTAAGAATTTTCTTGATGTCCCACTCAAAAACTTCTCTAGTGGTATGACTAGCAAACTTGGATTTGCAGTGGCATCAGATAGTCCTGCCGATATCTTTATAGTAGACGAAGTTTTGTCAGTTGGAGATGTCAAATTTCAAGCCAAATGTAGAGATAGGATACAAGACATACGCAAGTCAGGTACAACTTTTATATTTGTGACACATGATGCCAATTCTGCTGTCAATATGTGTCAAAAAGGACTGTGGCTAGAGCATGGTTGTATGATAAAGTATGGTGATGTAGATGAAGTGAGTAGGGCATATGCTGAAAGTATGAATAATTAGTCGGCAGTCTTATAAAAATAAACTAGAAATAATTGGTCTCAAAAAATTTTTAGCTATGACTTTTCAATAGCTTATAAATTTGAATTTTTATTGTAGTATCAAACTATATAGGGGGTAAAATGGGACAAAATACACATCAACAAGATACACACATTGCCCCAGAACAAGATGATGGAAACGAATTGAGAGTGATAAAACTCAACAAGCAAAGTCAAAATATGCCAACAATCAAGATATTGGTTGCTTGTCACAAGCCTGAGATAGTTGTTCAAAATGATATTATTTGCCCTATTGCCGTTGGAGCAGATAATGACAAAAAGATTCCTTTTCAACTAAAAGACAATATAGGTGATGACAGTATTTCTCATCTAAATGCTAGATTTTGCGAACTTACAGCTCAATATTGGGCATACAAAAATCTCAAAGCTGACTACTATGGATTTTTTCATTATAGACGATATTTGTCATTCAATCATCCCGACACAAAAGTAGAGATAAAAATCCCAGGAATATACAATAATATAGAAGAAGATTTTGGGTTGAATGAAACTAATATTTTAAAATTATTGCAAAGTGCTGACATGATTTTGCCACAACCAATCAAGTGTGTTAGCAACTACAAGCACTACAAAGCAGCTCATGATGTAAAAGATTTGGATTTTTGCTTGAGATATATATCACAAAAATTTCCACAATACAACAATGCTGTGCAAAAGTATATGAAATCCAATCTAGGTTACTATTGCAATATGTTTGTAACCAACAAAGAAATTTTTTTTGAGTATAGCAAATGGTTGTTTGATATATTAATGGCTTTTGACAATCAAAAAGATTATACAGATCTCAATTCTCAACAATTGCGTACAGTAGGGTATTTGGGCGAAAGGCTATTGGGCATTTTTGTTACGCATATTCAACTCACTAGACCTGATATCAAAATAGCACATGTTCCATTTGTAATAATAAAAAACACTCAAAACAATACACCACACATAGCAAAAAAAAAATATGGACCAAGTATAGCAGATAGTGTGGCAAATGTTATTATTCCAAGAGGTACTAGAGCGAGAGAGTATATAAAGAGAGTTTATATAGCATTTTTGGGTGGGAGATAGATTGAGAGCAACTTATTTATTGCATCTACAAACAAAAAAGTGATTGTTGTTTTGCAATCACTTTTTTTAATAGCTTATTTGATTTTTCCACTTTTGTTCTATATATTTTATATAGTCCAAATATAGTATCAACTGTTTGTCTTTTTGTTTTCGTACTTCGTTATAGTTGATGAGTTGCCAATTTTTTGGCATTGTCCAGTTATTGACGCTATCCAATTGTTGTTGTGAAACAGTTTTATAAAATTTTTTTTCGTCTAACAATACCACAAAAATACTCTTAAACATAATTACAAAGTCATACAGCCATCCTTTAGATGTGTATATTATATCATAATAACTTCGTTCTTCTCTAGACAAATGTCCATTGCCATTAGTTTGAGATAGTCCTGTAAGTCCAGGACGAACTGCAAATTTGGCATACTCCCACCCCTGGTATCGTTGTAGATATGTATCTACAAATGGTCTAGGACCTACAAAACTCATTTCACCTTTAAGTATATTAAACAATTGTGGCAACTCATCAATTTTGAGCCTTCTAATAATTTTGCCAACAAATGTTACAGAATTGTTGTTGCGAGTTATTACGGGGTTATCTATATCAAATGGGGTAGGTTTTATAAAAGATCTAAATTTGTAAAGTGTAAATATTGTTAGATGCATGCCAATTCGTTTTTGATTAAACAATATTGGTCCTCGTGATGTACACACAATAGCAATAGCAGTCAAAACAAGTATTGGTGAAAGCAATACAATTAAAACCAAAGACAGTACAATGTCAAAGGGGCGTTTTAAATATTTTTTGCCAAAACTCATGACTTCTATTTTATCATAAACTGACAAAATATGTCAAGTGAGAGTTTGGGGATGCTTGAGCAATAATTTGTCCACACCTACAAAAAAATGTTATTTACAATATTTAACATATATGATATAATTATGTGCGAAATAAGTTTTATTATAGGGATTGCAATTTTATTTTTTAGATAACCAAAAATTTATTATAGTCATTAGAGAAAAATATATAACCATGAAAAACATAAAATTAATATAAATGGAATTAATGATATTAAAAGCCATGATATGTGTTTAGAAAAATTAATTTTATTGGTTGATGTAATTATTAGAGTGATGTTAAATAAAATTGCTATTGTTCCAAGTGTGCAAGATATTATTAAAAATAGTAAAAACAAATCAAATGATAAATAGATGAAGTAAATCTTATAAATAAAGAAAAGCTACAAAAAGTTACTGTTAATATAAATTTGTAAATGATAAAAATTTTGTTATTGTAGTAAGTAGTTTTTTATATACCATATTGATTATTTTAAGAGAATAGATGTTAGAAAAGAATCTTATTCAAATTCAAAAAAGTGTTAGCTATTGGTATTGTAATATAAAGATATAAAATAATATGTACACAGTAAAAAGAGAAATAGTAGTAACTAAAATTGATCCAGTTACAGGAGAAGAAAAGATTATTCCGACAAGTGAATATGAGATTGAATGTAAAATAGAAAAAGATAAATATTTTGCTGAAAGAAAAAATACATGTAAAAGAGTATTTAATGTTGATATAGAAGATTTGGAATTTATTGAGAAGTGTTTAGAAAATGATAAATTAGATATAATACGCAATTATCAAGAGGGTAAGTTAACAATATTTGGAGAGTTTACATTATCTGAGATGGATTATATGCTTACAGTAATGAGACAGGAGAAATTAGATGTTGGTAGAAGGTTAGATATGTTTAAAAACTCACATAAAGAATCTCAATACAATGAGTCTAAAATTAAAGAGTTTGAAATGAGTTTATTAATTATAAATAATATTATATCTAAATTAATTCGTGCTATTTAGATATAATGTTGTCCTTTGTACAACAACATAGTATGGGATACAATTATTATGTATGATACGATACAAGTTTTTTTGATAGTATTTTTGTCAACATCTATAGTTTTGCTTTTATTGTGGATTGTTTTTGCTTCTTTATTTATAAAAAAGAGCAATGCAGTACAAATTAACAAAATTAAATATAAAATTAATTTTGTTTTATGTATAATTAGTTTGATTTTAGTGTGTATATTTTCTTTCGTTTTTAAAAGGGGAGCCATTTCTTTGATTGTATTGATAGCCAATATTTGTATTAATTTTTTACTGTACTTATTTGTTAAAATATAAGGAGTGCACAAATGTAGTAGATTAATTAAGGGAATGAAGTAAGATATAAATAAAAACAATCGTTGTACACTTTCAAAATATAATACTAGCAATTATCTAAAATAAAACATAAAGGCATTAGTTGTAATAAACTAATGCCTTTTGTGCTTTATTTATCATAATTTTATTGTTTGAATTATAATTACTTTGTTATAGCAACTACTATATTTTTAATTTGCTTAACAATTATAAACATAAATACATATCATGTATTTATGACTAATGATAAAAATAAAATATCTACTAATGTAATTATTGCTTCTAAAGATACTAGCAATGACTTGCCAATTGTAGTTGGTACAGATGGCATTCGTGGGGTATGGGGGATTGATATTGACAATAAGGTATGTAGTATTATTGGGCGTGCTATCAAGAAGTACTTTGGTGATGGAATATACATAATAGGTAGAGATAGTAGACCTAGTGGTTTGGATATTTATGATGCTTTGGTACAAGAATTTGATGATGGGGTAGATTTGTATGATTTGGGTATTGTTCCTACTCCGTTAGTGTCATATGCAACATTGCACAACAATGCAAAGTGTGGTATAGTTATTACCGCTAGTCACAATCCTAGCGAGTACAATGGTATTAAGCTTTTTGACAACAAAGGTACAAAGCTAGATAGCATGCAAGAGATAGAATTTGGACAAATATTAAAACAAGTACAATATTCTTATTTTGACAAAAATACTAAATCTAATCCAAATATACACAAAATAGATTTGACACAACAATATTTAGAACATCTAACTGACAATTTTGCATCATTTAAGGGGTTGAAAGTTGCATTGGATTGTAGCAATGGGGCTTTGGGCAAAATTGCAATTCGGGCTTTTGAAAAACTTGACGCAGAAGTTGTTGCATACAATACTCAACATGATGGCATACATATCAATGAGAATTGTGGAGCAATGTACCCAGAATTTTTGTTGGACAAAATGCAAGAGCAAAATATCAAGCTTGGTTTTAGTTTTGATGGTGATGCTGATAGAGTAGTAGTTTTGTATGACAACAAAGAAGTAGATGGCGATAGTGTATTGCTTAATCTTAGTAGTATAGTTGACTTTGAAAACAATCCAACAGTTGTGGCTACAGTATTGTCCAATGGTGGATTGGAAGCATCATTGCAATCTAATGGAATTGATTTGATTAGGACGGCGGTAGGAGACAAGAATATTGTACAAGCTATGTCAAAACAAGGATACAAATTGGGTGGCGAACAAAGTGGACACTATATAATAAATCCATATTCTATAACGGGTGATGGGTTATGTGCTGCACTGTGTTTTGCAAAATCTATTTATAAAGACCAACAACTTATATGCCCAAAATTTGTACAACTAATCCCACAAAAATCTGTAGACATTTTAGTATCAAAGTCCATAATGAATAGTCCAATCATGCTAGAATTGAATACAAAATATAGTACAATGTTGCAAGACAAAGGTAGGTTTTTAATTAGATATAGTGGCACAGAACCCAAGATTCGTATTATGGTAGAGAGTGTAGATAGTGTGTTAGTAGATAAAATATTAGAAGATTTTAAAACTAAGGTTTTAAGTTTTACGCAATAAGTGGTGAAAATAATTATTAATTTGCAAAACAATCAACATTTATTATTTATGTTGATTGTTTTGTTTTATACATTTATTTTATTTTGCTATTAGTAATGTTGATTATAAGGCAACTTAATGCTTTCCTTTTTGTATTAAAACAAACAAAAACATTTAATAAAATGGCTATAAACAGTTGTTTATTTTTTTTGTATGTTATAATTGCATAATCTTTTTAGATAGAAGTAATTAAAATAAAGGGGATAATATTATGGATAAGAAAAAATTGAGTTTGTGGCAATGTGATAGTTGGAGATGTGGAGCAATATATAAATGTGATTTAGAGAGAAATACGCAGTATGGAGAATCATGGTATGGAGAGCCATCACGACAATGAAATTGCCAGAATATTTTAGTGAGACTTATATAGATGTTTATGCATTTGTAAGTAATTCTTATATAATGTTTTCAAAAGAAGAATTGTCGTTGTTTCAGTTTGATGGGCTTACTATTATTTTTGAACTATTTAAAAAAATATTCTTAAAGATAGTAAGGAAGTTAGAGTTGTTTCTTTGATGAATTATGATAAAATTTCCTTTGATACTATTAATTAAGATAAATAAATATAATCAAAATAAAATTGTAATAAATATCAACTTGGGTTCTTACAAAAATAATGATGATATTATTGTAGATTTGAATGAAAAATTATTTTTTGATGTTAGTTTTAATGATAGAATTAAAGAAAACTATGAATTTAATTTTACCAACAATCCACTAGCAGCGGTAGATGCTTATGTAAATAGATACTATTAAAAATGAATACATTGCATTAATCCTTATAATAATTATACTTTATTAGCTATCAATATAAAAAGAGAAAACAAATAAAATTTAAAAATCAATCATTATTTGATTAGTGATTGATTTTTTGTTGAGTATCTTATTATACTACACAATAATATATTATTTCATTATAAAAAAGTGACAATGTCAAAACTTGACATTGTCACTAGTCTATGATATACTTGTATTGATGAAGTATACAATTGACAACACTAATGGCAAGAGATGTAAGGTTGAATTTAGCCTTGACAATCAAGAGTGGCAAACTGCCTTAGAAGAAGCTTATTTGGCTAATAGGGATAGATTTAAGATACAGGGGTTTAGACCTGGGAAAGCTCCAAGGGGAATTATAGAAAAACACTATGGTCCTGCTGTATTTGTAGAAGATGCTATCAATATAATTTTTCCAAAACTGTATGATAAAGTTTTGGAAGAAAATCCAAACATACAACCCGTGTCAGCACCTGATTTGGACTTGGCTACAGTTGAGCCAACTGTAGTGTTTAGTGCAGAGTTTGATTTGATGCCCAAGGTTGTTTTGGGTAAGTACAAGGGTTTGGAAATACATGATATAGCAGTAGAGATAGATGACAAAGAGATACAAGACCAGCTTGCTAGTGAAGCTCAAAAGTTGGCACGCAAGGTAAAGGTAGATAGACCTGTACAGTTGGGTGATATTGTTACATTTGATTTTAGTGGTAGCGTAGATGGTGTAAAGTTTGATGGAGGTACTGCAAAAGATTTTGAGTTAGAGATGGGTAGTGGGCAGTTTATCCCAGGGTTTGAAGACCAAATTGTGGGTATGGCAGTAAATGAAGATAGGGATATCAAAGTAGCTTTTCCAACTGATTATCACGAAAAATCTTTGGCGGGCAAAGATGCCGTATTTGCATGCAAAGTAAACAATATAAGTGTCAATCAAATTCCTGAAATAAACGATGCTTTTGCAAAAGATGTATCAGTATTTGATACTCTAGAAGATTACAAACAAGATTTGAAATCTAAGTTGATGGCAACCAAGTCCAAGCAAGCAACTACAACTGTAGACAATAATTTGTTAGATATGATAGTGGGGGATACCAAAATAGAAATACCTCAATCTATGATAGACAGACAGATAGATGTGAGATTGCGTGATTTTGAAATGATGTTATCTCGCAACAATATGGATTTGAATAAGTATTTAGAAATGACTCAATCTAACATCAAAGATATGAGAACTCATTTTGCTAAGGATGCCGAAAAAGCAGTAAAAGTCAATCTAGTAGTAGAAGAGTTGATTAAGGTAGAAAATATTCAGGCAAGTGATGTTGACATTGCAAATAAGTTAGAGAGTATTGCAAAAGAAAACAACATGACTATAGAGCAAGTAGAACAGGCAATCAAAGATGGACAATTAGACAAAGAACAAGTAGTTCATGCAGCAAAACTAGATAAGTTGCAAGCATTTATAAGACAACACAACACAATTTTGCCACCAAAGCCTACAGAAAATACAGTGTCTGACGCAAAGGCAGAACCCAAAAAGACAACCAAGACTAAGCCTAAGGCAGAAAATGTTGACAAAAAAGTTGAAAAAGATGTTAAGGTAGAAAAGTCTACAGAAAAGCTTGCAGAAAAAGAACCCAAGAAACCTGTTAAAAAATCTACTAAGTAGAAATAAAGTAGTAGTATATGATTTTTTGAAATGGATTTATATGAATTGTATATTGAAAGTAAAATATTAAAATTTTATTTGACAAAACAAGGTTTGAACAATCACTAATTAGAGTATAATAATTAAATAAGCATGTTTTGTGTATATCACATCTCAAAGATGGTATTTATACACAGACAATGTTTGCGGAGAATACAATGGATAATACAAAATATGACCAAACAATAGCTAATCTTGTCCCAATGGTGGTAGAACAAACTAATAGGGGTGAGCGTAGCTATGATATATACAGTAGGTTGCTTGAAGATAGGATAGTTTTTTTGAATGGTGAAGTCAATGATATTAGTGCCAATTTAGTTATAGCTCAGTTGCTGCATTTAGAGGGTAAGGATAGTACTAAGGATATTAGTTTGTATATCAACAGTCCAGGTGGTAGTGTTACCGCAGGTATGGGTATATTTGATACTATGAATTTTATCAAACCTGATGTTGCGACCATTTGTGTAGGGTTGGCAGCATCTATGGCAAGCTTGTTGCTTTGTAGCGGAGCAAAGGGCAAAAGGTTTTGTTTGCCTAATAGTGAAGTTATGATTCATCAACCATCAGGTGGTGCAAGGGGGCAAGCTACAGATATAGCAATAGTGGCGGAACATATATTAAAAACCAAAAAACGGCTCAACAAAATTTTGTCAAAAAATACAGGGCAACCGTTGGATCGTATTGAAAAAGATGTAGAACGAGATTATTTTATGGACGCTGAAGAAGCACTAAAGTATGGTATTATAGACAAAATTTATACTAAAAGAGACTAGTTTATCATTGTCACCTAATTAAAAGGTTGATAACAACAACATACTAATATCCCAAATTTTAATAATGAGTAAAACAAACAATACAAATATAAAAGATCAAGAATGTAGTTTTTGTGGTAGACCACACAGTCAAGTTCAACAAATGGTAGCAGGACCAATTGGCGAGTTTTTTCTTTGCAATACTTGTATAGAAGAGTGTGCAAGATTGGTTAGTGTCAATGCAAAAGACAATTTTAGCATTCAAGATTTGCCAACCCCTGTAGAGATAAAGAACAAGCTTGACGAATATATTATTGGGCAGGATACAGCCAAAAAAGTCCTAAGTGTTGCTGTCTACAATCATTATAAACGCATAAACTACAATTTGAAAGACAATAAATCTAATAGCAAGGATAGTATAGAGTTAAAAAAAAGCAATATACTTATGCTTGGACCTACAGGTAGTGGCAAGACTCTTTTGGCTCAAACTTTGGCTCGTATACTAAATGTGCCTTTTGCTGTGGCAGATGCTACAGCTTTGACTGAAGCGGGATATGTTGGTGAAGATGTAGAAAACATCTTGCTTAAGCTTATTCAAAACGCTAATTATGACATAGATAAAGCTCAAAGGGGAATAATCTATGTAGATGAGATAGACAAAATTGCACGCAAATCTGAGAATGTAAGCATAACTAGAGATGTATCAGGAGAAGGTGTGCAACAAGCTTTGTTGAAAATTATTGAGAGTACTGTGGCAAGCGTGCCTCCTCAAGGTGGACGCAAGCACCCTCAACAGGAATTTTTGCAAATTGATACAACCAATATACTTTTTATATTTGGTGGTAGTTTTGTAGGTTTGGAAAAAATTATAGACAAACGCAAAAATTCTAGCTCACTAGGATTTGGTGGGACTCTCAAAAATGCCGCAAGTGATGCAGAGATTGGTAAATTGTTGGCTAGTGTCACACCTACAGATTTGACAAAATATGGTCTAATCCCTGAGTTTGTAGGTAGAGTTCCTGTAGTGGTAAGTTTGAATGCTTTAGATCAGCAGGCATTAGTCAATATATTGACTACACCCAAGGATTGTTTGATACAACAATATACAAAACTTTTGGAGATGGATGGGGTTGATCTTAAGTTTGAACCTAGTGCAGTCAACGCAATAGCCTCCAAAGCAATAGAACTCAAGACAGGTGCAAGGGGATTGAGAGCAATTTTGGAAGAGACAATGATGGACATAATGTTTGATACCCCTACAGACAAGACTATAGAGAGTATAATAATAAGTGAAGATACTATTAAAGGTGAAAAACAGCCATTGATAAGACGCAAGCAAGCAAGCTAAATAATTGGCGTTATCAAAATCACTTATTTGTATTTGTTGGTTGTCTTAATATTGTAAAAACGCTTGTATTTATATGTGTCAAATCTCTTTATTTGTTGCTAAAAACATGAGATTATTAACGAATTATATAATTTAGACAAGGACTGTCTTGTAGACTTTTTCAAGTTTTGATGAGATAGTCCATTGTTATACTAAGGAGCAAACAAATGATAGGTATAATAGGAGCGATGCAAGTAGAAGTAGATAAGTTGATTGCATCAATGAGCGTAGATAATGTTTCTACAATAGCAGGAAATAAGTATTATTTGGGACAGCTATCGGGAGTTAAAGTAGTAGTAGTGTGTTGTGGGATTGGCAAAGTCAATGCTTCTATGACAGCTAGTTTTTTGATATCCAATTATCAAGTTAGTTCTATTGTCAATTTGGGGGTTGCAGGTGGATTGTCGCAATCTCTAAAAGTTGGTGATATTGTGGTGTCTAGCAAGTGTGTGCAATATGATTATCAAACAGATTTGGTCAATAGTCCTACGGCACACAATCTAGATAGACTTGGTTTGACATATTTGGATTGTGACACAAATCTTGTCAATAGTTTGCAAAGTACAATAGTTAAGTTGGGATACAATTGTATTGTTGGTATTGTTGCTACAGGGGATAAGTTTGTTGCGGACAAAACAATCTCTAATAGTATTGCAACAGAGTTTGGTGCGATAGCAGTAGAGATGGAGAGCGGGGCAATTGCACAAGTGTGTAGGCATGTTCAAATACCATTTGTGACACTTCGCACAATAAGTGATAGTGCAGATGACAATGCAGAAATTGATTTTGAACAAAATATGCGGATTACCGCTGAGAGAAGTTGCAAGATTATGCAAGATTGGTTGAATAATAATTCCTAGATTTGGATTGACAATTGTGAATGATTAAGAGTGAGAGATTGCTTTTTTGATAATATTTGTTGCTTTGTACAGACTTATATAATAAACTCTACAACAAAGGATAATAAAAATGAAAAATGACAATTTTTATATACCACCAATACAAAACGATGTAGACATGACATTTGATATTGATTGTGGTAGATTTAATTATAGGGTGGGAGCTATTATAATTGATAATGGTTGTGTATTGATGGCCAAAAATAAGAGTGTGAGATATTTTTATAGTGTTGGTGGTAGAGTTAGATTTGGAGAGACTAGCAGTCAAGCTGTTGTTAGAGAAGCTTTTGAAGAAACTGGTATAATGTTTGAGATAGATAGATTGGGTTTTGTTTATGAAAATTTTAGTTTTATGCAGTATCGTGGCAAGCATTTTCATGGTATTTCATTTTATTATTATCTCAAAAATCCATCTAGTTGGACAGATTTGAAGTTAGCTTTTTATGATAAGGATGCAAATGACCATGAAAGTGATCATATTCTAAAATGGATACCATTGGACAAAATCAAATCATACAATTTAGTTCCTGAGTTTTTTAAGACAGAATTGATTAAACCTAGTCAGTCCATAATGCATATCGTAGAGACAGGTGAAATGTAATGTCTATTTGTACACTCCCTTTAATAGATATTGGACTAATAAAAATTTGTAGAGATTGTTACTAAGTTTGACAATCTTTAGCTTTGGAGTTGTTTCACATAAAAACAATCAACATTACCAAAACTAATTTGGTAATGTTGATTGTTTTTGTTAAGGCTATTATTATTTATATTGTCATGCTTTTTGTGATTAGGGTGATGGGTAAGAGACAAATAGGGGAGATGCAACCATTTGAGTTTGTCATTACTTTGCTTATCGCCGAAGTTGCTGCTATACCTCTCAATGACCCACACATACCAATGCATTTTGGATTGATACCTATGTTTGTGTTGGTAATTTTGCATGTATTGATGTCAGTTCTTGCACGCAAAAGTATGTTTTGGCGGGTTGTGCTTAGTGGAAAATCTGTGTTGGTTATAGACAAGGGTACTATCAATTATAGCAATTTATTGAGTATGAATATGAATATTGGGGACTTGTTAGAAGCTATAAGATGCGAAAACAAACATGATATTTTGAATATAGAGTACGCTATTTTTGAGACAAATGGACAAATATGCATAGTCAACAAACCTGTAGACCCTACCAAACCAGAACCTAGCTTGTTGCCCGTTCCAATAGTCATAGATGGTAAGTGGGATTGTCAAGCTGCTACCAAAGTTGGCATAACTCAAACTCAAATTATGGATATATTATCTAGACGATGCATAAATAGATTTAGTCAAATAGCTTTGATAGATATTAGGCAAAATGGTATAGCTTATATTTGTACTAAGAAAAATGAAAGTTGGCAACACAAGTTGAGTGTTTTGGGAGAGTGGTAGAAATATATATAAATGGGGCAAATTTGTAGGTACAGAAACCTTTGACATAAAATTGTTAGGGTGTTATAACTATTGTTTCCAACAATAGTTGCTTGACTGACAAATATTCGTATTACATAAATTTAATTGCCACTATTGGAGAATATAAATGAAAAAAATAATGCTAGTTTTTGTATTGCTTCTTGCACTACTTTCTATATGTGTATTTGAGTTGGGATATACTCACAATGTATACAGTGGTTTGTGCGAAGATGCTATTAGTTTGGATACAGTAATAGATGAAATCAACAAAAGTACTCAAGATAACAAGGATAAAACAGTACATACAGCAGCTACTATACGCATTGTAGACAATATATTGTACAATTGGCAACTACACAAAAGGTGGTTAATGTCATTTATTCATCACAATATTTTGCTAGAACTGGATAAATCTATTATAAGATTGCACACACTAGTATATATAGACATGTACGAAGATTGCAAAGTAGAGTGCAAAAGTGTAATAAATCTACTCAACGAGCTGCGTGCATACAACAAGTTTTCTATTCAAAATATTTGTTAATAAAAGGAGTATTAACCTAAATGCCAAGTACAAGACGCAATAGCCGTCCAACTCATGTTGCTACTAACAACAATAGCAAGCTTAAGTTGTGGCTTATAATTGGTGCGGCACTGTTGGTAACAGCTATAATAGTTGCAATAGTTATGTCATCAATCAACAAACATAAAGAAGATAATTTTCATAGCCAAAATGGATTGCCTGCTCCTCAAAATGTAAGAGTAGTAGGAAATACTGTTATGTGGGATATTGTACCCAATGCAAAGTCTTATAGGGTATATTTGGGCGATGAACATAGTTTTTTGGGGACATCTTACAGTAATGAGTTTATTGTTAATGACTTATTTCCAAGTGATTACAAAATTTCGGTAGTTGCTGTAGATACTGATGATATCTCTAGCGAACTTATGTCAAAATCAGTTGATGTAGACTATTCTACTTATGAAGGTGTGACTCTCAATCTTGCTGCTCCACAACCAAAAATGAGAGGAGATAATGTATTGGAGTGGGAGAGTATCCCAAATGCTGAAGGATATGGTATAAGTGTCAATGGTGAGGAAATAGCACAAGTCAAAGAAACTACATTTGATCTCAACGAGTTATATGACGGTATTCATCAAGTCAAGGTTCGTGCAATTAGTGATGTAGAAGTATTTAATGACTCATTTTGGTCAGGACCAGAATTTTTCTTGCAAGAACACAATCCATTGAGAGCTCCAGTATTGAAAAAATATGCTAGAGAAGTTTCTTGGAGTCCGGTTAAGGGTGCTACTAGATACGAAGTATCTATCAATGGCAACATAACACAAAAGACAGCAGTATCTTTTGATACTTCTAGTTTGCCAGATGCTTCTTATACTATCAAGACAAGAGCTATCAACGGTCCTAGTGTAGGTGAATGGTCAGACCCTATTGATTTGATAGTGGGAAGTGGTCAAGGTGGTGGCGACACAGGTGGAGGAAACCAAGGTGGCGGCGGTGATACAGGTGGCGGAAATCAAGGTGGCGGCGGCGACACAGGTGGAGGAAACCAAGGTGGCGGCGACACAGGTGGTGGAGAACAACCTGGTATAGTTGGCAATCTAATTTCTCCAAGTATAATTTATCTTCACCAAAGAATACAGTGGGGTGCTATCAATGGTGCTACTAGTTATGATGTAAAAATCAATGAAGTTATTACTAATCAAACAGGATTATTCTTTTTAGGCAAGGATTTGGGAAAAGAACCAGGTGTAAGGGTATGTTTTGTAAGATCTAGAAATGGTAACGAAGTATCAGAATGGTCTAATGTAGTAAGACCAACTGTAGGATTGGCAGTACCAACTGCTGTGATTAATGGTGCTACTCTTTCATGGGGTGCTGTCACTGGAGCTACAGGATATGAAGTGTGTATAGATGGCAAGATGTTTAACGAACAAAAGACTACTGAGTACAGTATTGCAGGACTTGGTAATGGCGTTCATTCTATAGGAGTAAGAGCACATATGAGCGGTCACCCTAATTTGTATTCAAGCTTCTCTAAATCAATAGGTTTGAGTATTGGACAATCAGACTCCAATTTGGCTACTCCTTTTATAGGATTGGTAGAAGATTGGCCGTTGGAAGGCGGGGGCGGTAGAGTTAGGGCAATATTCTGGAATCCAGTAGCAGGAGCAACAGGATATGATATATCAGTAGATGACAATCAAGTTGTTTCAGGAACAAACTATACTCAATACTTCACAGATTGGTCATCGGGCAAGCATACAGTCAAGGTTAGGGCTGTAAGTGGTTCTTCTACAGGTTCATGGTCAAATGCAATTACCTTTGATCCAGATGTAGAAATGGATAGTGATACTATCAACGGAACACCTACAGAAAACAATTTGCCTACACCATCACTAGGTTTTGGTGGGTGGACAGCTATGTGGCAGCCTGTAAGTGGTGCAACAGCATATCACTTTATGATTAATGGTACGGATTATATTCAAACTGAGACAAGTCTCACATTCCCGTCTAGTGTAAGTGGATTGGTGCAAGCTAGAGTTAGGGCTTTGAATAATGTAGACAAATTGAGTCAGTGGTCTAATGTATTGATTGCTTCGTTCTAAAAAATAGTATAATTACAAAAAAACAGTATCATTACAAAACTAATGATACTGTTTTTGCATATTAAAGCTAAATTTTATTTTCAAAAACTATTTCTATGCTTACATTTTCAATAATAAATTAATTTAAATATAAAGAGTAATATTCTATAGTATTTATTTACAAAAATTGTCAATAATAAATTATATATATGTTGACTAATGAAATGTTTTACTATCTTTATTTGTAAAAATTTTGAAAACAAAGACAATATTGTTGACTTTTAAATGGAAAAATTATATAATATCAAAATGTATTGTTTGAAATTTTGGTAATATAATATGCTAGAATTGTAGCAATATTTGTTGAATTGTCTATGATATTGTGCATGCAATTGGTTGAAATTGCGATACAAGTGAGAGATTTTTGTTAAACAAATAAGCAACTTATTGGAGAAAAAATGCAGAACCCCAATACTACAATTAGACCAAAGAGAAAGATGACTCGTAAAGGTTCTATAATCAAGTTTAGCATTTTGGGTGCTATTGTTTTGATTATTGCTCTCTTGTCTGTCATATCTTTTGATGTGCCTTTTATTTCTAATGGTATTTACAAATTCAACTCATTTGCTAGCTCTATCAATATTGGTACAGACCTTAAAAGTGGAGCTTATGCAGTATTTGAAGCCAAGGAAGTTCAAAATGATGAAGAAGTATCCAATTTGCCTCAAAGGATAAATGAAACAAGGGATAGATTTTATACAATGTTGTCTGATAGAGGATATCCTGATGCAAATGTATCAATAGAGGGAATAACTAGGATTAGGGCAGAAGTTCCTGATGCTAATGATCCATCTACAATATTCCAATTGGTAGACAAAGCAGCTAAGTTGATAGTTAGAGCTGAAAGTGATAGTGACGAAAAGGGTGATTTGGTATTGGGTGAAAAACATCTTGAAAAGGCATGGGTTAGACAAACTCAAGGGCAGTATAGTGTCAATGTAAAGTTTAATAAAGAGGGAAGTGCAATATTGAGTAGACTAACTAATAAAGGCACGGCTACAGTTGTCACTCGTGTAGAAGGACAAGAAGATGCTACAGTTAGTCTTAACAATCATATTTCTAATGGCGAACTTTCTTTGAGTGGAAGTTGGGCAAATAGATCAGATGCTCAAAATTTGGTTGTTCAAATAATGTCAGGTAGTTTTTCAACTCCTATGACTATTTTGGAAAATGATATAATTACACCGACATTGGGGGATATTGCATTGCCACTAGCTATGCTTGCAGGGTTGCTTGGTGTAGTTGCAGTTATGGTATATTTGTGTGTTGTTTACAAACTTTTGGGTGTAGTGGCTAGTGCATCTATACTGTTGTTTAGCGTTCTAATGATGTTTTTCTTGTATTTTGTACCTTGGTTGCAATTGTCATTGCCTAGTATAGCGGGTATAATTTTGACTATTTTGATGTCAGTAGATGCCAATATTGTTGTTTTTGAACGCATAAAAGAAGAGTATCGTCAAGGAAAATCCATCAATGCATCAGTCAATGCTGGATTTAGACGAGGTGTAGTATGCATAGCAGATGCTAACATAGTCTCATTTTTGGTAGCGGCTAGTATGCTGATATTTGGTACAGGATTTGTCCAAAGTTTTGGTATTGTTATGTTGATTGGTATATTGACAACCATGTTTAGTGCTGTATTTATGTCCAACAAAATGCTTAAGTGGGTTATGGCTATGACTGGTGAACAACCTTCAAAGTTTGGATTGACACGACCTGATGGAGTTGTAGAAATTGCTGACAAACCTGATGATAGTGGTAAACCAGAAAAAGGAGACTTAGTATTTGATGGAGTCGTCTAAAAATAATATGATGAAAAATATCAACTTTATCCAAAAATACAAACTCTTTTTTGGGATATCTTTTGCAATAATTTTTATAGGCTTGATTGCTGGAATTGTGCAAATATTTGTATCAGGGAGTATGTTTAATGTAGGTATAGATATTGCTGGTGGTTATAGCATGTCTGTTGAGATAGGAGATGTTAGACTCAACAATGATACTGAAAAGGATTGGAGAGAAAAAATTACTAAGGCTGCCGAATCTGCAAGAGTTGGTGATGACGGTCGGGGTATCAAGGTAGATAGTTTGCAAAGACAAGGAAGTGGCACTAGAGAAGGTTTTTTGATACGCTATAAGGGTGTCAAGGCTGATGCAGATGAAGACTATGAGTTGTTCATGCAGGACCTCAATGCATCTATAAGAGAAGCAGTCAATAAGATTGTCAGTCCTAATGGTGAATTTGATGGGCGTGTAGGTGAGGGCTTCAAAACTAGTGCTAGCTTGCCTCCACATTTGATAGGTAGATTTGTGTTGGCATTGTTGGTGGCATTGTTGGTTATTACTATTTATGTTGCTGTGAGATTTGATTTTGTAAGTGGATTGGCAACCATTTTGAGTATGCTACATGATGTGCTCATTGTGTTTGCTTTGATGGCAATATTTAGAATCCAACTCAATGGAGCATTCTTGGTTGTGGTTGCGGCTTTAGCAATATATAGTGTCAATAATACTATAATTTCTTTGGATAGAATTAGAGAAAATGTCAAGAGAGTGCGACATGAAAATAATGGCTTTAGTGCCGATATGGGGACAGACTTTGCTAATACAGGTACAAATTCTAATTTGACTAGATTTGTTAATATCGGTATAATTTCTGTCGCAATTGTAGTATTTTTGCTTGGTATAGCTGTGCCGGGTGTTCGTACATTTATGTTGCCACTCTTGATTGGGCTAGTTTCTTGCTTGTATAGTGGAATATGTATTACACCTACGATATGGGCTAAGGTAGTCAACAAACATCCAGACTATCTACAAAGAGGTGCTTTGACTACCAATATTCGTCATTGGTTTGGGACAAGGTCCGAACTTAGACGCCAACGAAAAGCAACCAAATTGGCTACTAAGAACAAAAATGAAGAAAATACTTCTCAAACATTAACAACCCAAGAGAGTATAGAATAATATAAAAATACTATCCTACAAATTAATTTTGATAGGATAGTATTTTTTTGTATAGTAATTAAAATTATTCATTTAATTAGGAGTGTACAAATATAGTAGATTAAGATGGAAAGGAAGTAACACCTAATTAATAAAAACACCTTTAAGCGTTTGGGGGGATTCCCCAAGAGCTTTTTTTGGCGTCAAAAAAGAATAATGTTGTTTTGTTGAAAGTTTGTACTTTATGTTAATAATATCTCGTTGTATACTCTCATTTAATCAATTAAATTTGAACCAAATATTGCTTAATAAAAAACACTTAATAATTGTAAATAAACATGCTGTAAATTAGAAAATTGACAATTCCAAAATTTGGTATTGACTTTGACAACCACAATATAGTGTGATATCATATTATAAATAATAGTGTAGTTGTGTATATTTTGGAATGTTGGAATATTGGGGTATACGACAAAAAGTGTATATTTGTAGTTAAAAGTGTACAAACTATCTTTAAGCATCATATGGTATAGTCTTGTATTTGAGTTGGATTTGTATCTGGTTTGAGTATATGACGAAGCAGGACAATAGTTGCTATAAAGGAGTTTAGTATGAAAAATAGTACACTTTTAGGATTGGGTATAGGTATGGTTGTAGGAGCTTATCTTGTAGATACTTTTCAACCTGCACAAGACTTGGTAGACAATTGTAAACGCAAAATAAAATCTAATGCAAGTCAATTATCCAAATATTCTAAGAACAAAATTCAAGAAGTGATAGAATAATCACCTTTATGATTTGTTTATATACTTGAGCATACTTGTTGCGTATTTGTTGTGAGAGCAATATCTACATGCTAACGGGCAAAGCTTCATACTTTCCAAAAACTGCACTACACTAGTTGTATTGCAGTTTTTTTTGTGTTATTTTGATGTGATTATTGTCAATCAATATTAAGTTTTATAGCAACAAAACTATCACATTTACATACGAGGGAATTTAATGAAAAACAAATATGATGGTTCACCAAGAGATATAGACAAATGGAATACTGCCACTATAGAATCTAGCAAGGATTATCAAGCTATGTTTGATTTGGCAGTGTGCTTTGATTTTGGTGCAGATGGTGTAAAAGAAAATCATGACAAAGCTTTTAAGTTGTACCAAAAAGCAGCTGAAAAGGGCAACAATTGGGCAGCTTATAATTTGGGTTGTGTTTATTATTTTGGTACTAATGGGCAACAAAAACGAATAGATAGAGCTATACAATATTTTAAGCAAAGTTTTCAACAAGGCAATGCATGGGCGGCTTACAATTTGGGTGAACTTTGTGAAAACGGTGAGGGTATGGTTGCCAATCTTGCAAAAGCATACGAATGCTATGAGTATGCTTCTAAGTATGCTGTTACTGAGTCGTATGTAGCTTTGGGTAGGTTTTATTTTCATGGTTTACATGTCAAACAAGATTTTGTACATGCTTTTAATTTGTTCAAAATTGCAGAATCATCAGGGTCTATTGTTGCATTGCAACAAATTTTTGAATGTTATAGATTGGGTATAGGTGTAGAACAAAATTTGCAAGAGGCATACAATACTGCTTTGTTGTTGCAAGATGCCAACTATTCTCCTGTGCAATTGTTTTTGGCTGATTGTTATAGAAATGGCAATTTTGTAGAAAAAAATGAATTTCAATCTTACGAACTTTATCAAAAATCAGCCGAAAATGGCAATGCAATAGCACAATCCAAGTTGGCTGATATATATTATGAAGGTAAGGTAGTAGATCAAAATTATGCATTAGCTGTCAAGTGGTACAAAGAAGCGTCCAAGTGCAAAAATGCAAAAGGTTTTTTTGGGCTAGGTGTGTGTTTTAATCATGGACATGGTGTATTGCAAGACAGTGCTAAAGCTTTCGAATTTTTCAAAAGGGCGGCAGAACTTGGTTTTGCTCCTGCTATGTTGCAATTGGGTAAGTGCTATGATTTGGGATTGGGTATAGCATTGTCTAAGGATAAGGCTTTTAGCTGGTACAAATCAGCAGTAGAACTTGGAGAGAAACAAGCTTTTGATTGGTTTGAAATCAATGCACAAGCGGGTTTTGTGTTTGCAGAGTTTATGATGGGAGTGTTGTTGCAAAAAGGTATTTGTTGTGAAGTTGATATAAAAAAAAGTATTGAGTGGTATAGGTTAGCATCAATTGGTGGTGTGCCATCAGCACATTACAATTTGGCACAGTTGTTAGAGCAATCTACTACTGACAAATATGATTTGGAAGAAGTCTTTAATTTGTATCTAAAATCTTATCAAGCTAGAGTAGAAGGGAGCATATATGATTTGGCAAGGTGTTATGATTTTGGTATAGGTACAAGACAAGAACACAAAAATGCACTAGCTTTGTATAGTCAAATTCCAAACAATCCCAACGCAATGATTCGGTTGTACAAATATCTTACTGATGGAATATATACAAAAAAAGACTTGTCTAAAGCATTTATATTTTGCAAAAAACTTGCAGAATTGGAGTATGTAGAGTATCAACACGAACTCGCAGAGTGCTATAGTCATGGCAAGGGTACAGTACAAAATTTGCAATTGGCATTTGCTTGGTATTTTAAGGCGGCAAACGCAGGATATGCACTTTCTCAAATTAGACTTTGGGACTGTTATTATTGGGGTAAGGGAGTAGACGCAAACAAGGAATTGGCATATAAGTGGTGTCAAAAATCTGTATCTCAAGATTTGCCTGAAGCTAAAAAAGTATTAGGTGACTATTATTATTTGGGTGAAATGGTTGGACAAAATTATATTAAGGCGTGTGTGTACTATGTGCAAGCGGCTAAGCAAGGCTTTGAACCTGCATATAAGAGAATACAAGAACTTAATAGCGAACATTTGATTGAGAGTTGGTAATTGTATTGATTGTATGAATATTAATAGGGGGAATTTTATATCAATCACGATATTTCAAAACAAATTTTGGACAAGATGTCAACTGTTGTGCCAAATGCTAAGTGTGAATTGTACTACAATACGCCATATCAATTGTTGATAGCTGTTGTATTGTCTGCTCAATGTACAGATATAAGGGTAAATCAAGTGACAAAAGTATTGTTTGATTTGGCACAAGATCCCATATCTATGTTGGAGTTGGGGGAGAGTAGATTGCAACAAATACTGTATCCATTGGGTTTTTATAAAAACAAAACAATAAATGTACTAAAGCTTTCTCAAACACTCTTAGATAATTATGATGGACAAGTCCCAAGCGAGAGACAAGATCTAGAAAGTTTAGCCGGAGTGGGACGCAAGACGGCTAATGTCATATTGATGGAGTGTTTTAATCAGCCTTTTATAGCAGTAGATACACATGTATATAGAGTATCTCGTCGTCTAAATTTATCCAATGCTACAACACCAAATGGTGTAGAAAAAGATTTGTATCAAAATTTGCCAATTGAATTACATCACAAAGCTCATCATACAATATTACACTTTGGTAGATATTTTTGCAAGTCTCAAAGACCGTTGTGTGATGGGTGTGTAGTTAGGGATTATTGTACTTTTGTTATGTAAGATTATAGTTCAATAACTGTTTTTCAAAACAACTCATCAATTTATTTTTGTTTTAAATAAAAGCAATATATACAACCCAATATTATTTTTAACACTATCAAGGAAAAAATAATGCAATCAACAAAAGCAAAACAACAAGATATAGATACTAAGATATTTTATATATTGTACAAAACTTTGGGACAAGATATAGATGTAGTATCTTTGGCTATAAAAGATAATGAAAATTATGCCAAACTTATAGCAGATTGGCAGAAAAAAAACAACTACAAAATTTTGTTGTGGCGTGGTTGGTATAAGCATGACGAAACTCAAATAACATTTAATTATTACTATCATCATTACAAAAAAGTTTTGATAGAAGAAATGCTTAATCAAGTAGCAACATACAGAATAGGAAATATAATCAACTATTGGGACAAACGAAAAAAGACTTTTGTAAAGATAGATGTATCTATTTTTAGTTTGTTTTCACAGTTTGTCAATTGAATATTTGTATAGTGCTAAACGGGTTTGTATTATAAGTTGATGACAAAAATATATTATTATTTCGTCAATAAGTACTAGACTAAGGAGTAACCAGTTGGATAAATATATAAAAAAGGGCAACAGTATAACAGACAATTTACAACTAAATATTCGTAATGCACAAGAAAGAATATACTTGGTTGTAGGAGATGACAGTGTTGTCAATGGTACAATAAATATAGGCAATGCCAAAATGACAATTGGAGATAGAGTTATGATAAATGGCTCTACCTTTTTTTGTGCAAATAGTATTGTTGTAGGCAATGATGTACTTATATCATGGGGATGTACAATAATAGACAACAATTCACATTCTACAAATTCGCAAGATAGAATAAAAGAACTTGCAACAGCAAAACAAGATTATGAAAATGGCACTTTAGGTAACAACTCAGATTGGTCAATAATTGGCAATGCACCTATTGTAATAAAAGACAAAGTCTGGATAGGATTTAATTGTATAATAACAAAGGGTGTGACAATAGGTGAAGGTGCTATTGTAGCAGCAGGTAGTGTTGTAACAAAAAATGTACAACCTTATACAATAGTAGGTGGCAACCCAGCAAAATTTTTGAAAAACACTATATAATAATTTTGTGCTAAATTGGTTTTGTTGAAAGTTTATATTTTATTGTTGATATCTGTTCTGGTACGCTTTCAAAATAAATACCTTGCAATCTAATATTGCAAGGTATTTATTTTGTTAATGTTTATCATCTTTATCAATTTCAAAAATACCACATTTGTCGCACGACATTATCCCAAAAGCAATTTCTTCTACATTTTCGTTGGATAGGCATTTGGGGCAAATAGGGTAGCTTTGAGCATCTTCTTCACTATCATCATGTTTGTTGACTAGCATTGAGTTGATTCCCTCCAAAAACATTAATAAGTATAAACTATTATGGTTACAATTTTATTATATAATATAATTACAAAAAAATCAAATAGTATAGTTGCCAAAAAATATTGTCCTAATATTATACGAGTGTACAAATTAGTATATTAATATGGAAAGAAGAACACTCCTATAATAAAAACAGCAAAGCGTTTGTATCGTACCCCACAAGATATTTTGGGGTTCTTTTTGGGCGTCAAAAAATAATAATGTTGGTTTTGTTGAAAGTTTATATTTTATTGTTAATAACTTACTCTTTTATACTCTCAATGATAATAATGTATTAATCATTAAGATTGTAATGTTGTTTATTTTAATTAAAAAATTGGATTATGTTTCTTTGTTTGACCTTTATATTTCCATTCTTTTATTTTTGTAGGAATTACTTTTATCATTTGCAAAAATATCCAAAATATGTTACAATACCCGTTGAATAAAAATACAATTTTACCAAAAATTGCAGTATGGTTAGTTTGCTGCAAAGAGAAAAACAACATGAATGAAAAGATAATTATAAAGGGTGCAAAAGAAAATAATCTAAAAAATATCTCTCTAGAGTTGCCTAGGGACAAGCTTATTGTCTTTACGGGATTGAGTGGTAGTGGCAAGACCAGTCTTGCCTTTGACACTATATTTGCTGAAGGGCAAAGAAGATATGTAGAGAGCTTGTCGGCATATGCTAGAATGTTTTTGGGGCAGATGGAAAAGCCTGATGTAGAGAGTATTGATGGGCTTAGTCCAACAATCTCTATAGACCAAAAGACTACTAGTCGCAACCCTAGAAGTACTGTTGGGACAGTTACTGAGATTTATGACTATCTTAGATTGTGTTATGCAAAATTGGGGGTAGTGCATTGCTATGAATGTGGTAAGGAAATTTCTAGATTGTCAATTGATGTCATTGTAGATAAGATTAGAGAATTGAGCGATGGTTGCAAGTTTACTGTAGAAGCTCCAATTGTAAGAGGACGAAAAGGCGAACACAACAAGCTTTTGGATAGTTTTAAAAAGTCAGGATTTTTGCGTTGTAGAGTAGATGGTATACTGTACAACATGGAAGAAGAAAAGATAAATTTGGATAAAAATCAAAAACACACTATACACATAGTGGTAGATAGACTAATCAACAAACCCGATATCAACAAACGCCTAAGCGATAGTGTAGAAACAGCTCTAAGACATGGTGATGGATTGGTTGCTATAGTTGCAATGGACGGTGATAATGAGTTGGAACCAGTATTGTACAATACCAAGTACGCTTGCCAAGATTGTGGTATAAGTATAGAAGAAGTAGAACCTAGAATGTTTAGCTTTAATAGTCCATTTGGAGCATGCAACAATTGTTCTGGACTAGGTTATAAGCAGCAAATTGACCCCGAATTGATTTATGGTGACGGAACAAAAAGTATCAATCAAGGAGCATTGAATGTATCAGGTTGGAACAATGATGGTGGAATAGGTGATTCTTTTTTTAATGCATTGGCTAGGCGATATAGATTTAGTCTCAATACACCTTTCAAAGATTTGCCTAATAGTGTAAAAGATGTCTTGTTGTATGGTGACAAGGAACAAATGGAAGTCAAGTACGAGGGTAGTACTTTTAGTGGTGTAATAAAACGCAGTTTTGAAGGAATAGTCAACAATCTTGACCGTCGTTATAAGGATACTACTAGCGAATATGTAAAGATTGAATTAGAAAAATACATGTCCAATGTCCCATGTCCTGATTGCAAAGGGCAACGCTTGCGACCAGAAGCATTGAGTGTGCTACTCAACGGTATGTCAATAGCTCAAATGTGTGCTATGAGCATTGCCGAATTTTATAATACAGTATCCAATTTTAAGGCAGAGCAAGGACAAGAGAATATAGTAGAGCCTATATTTAAAGAACTTGTATCAAGATCAGGATTTTTGGTAAATGTAGGATTGGATTATTTGAGTTTGTCTCGTGGAAGTGCGACATTGAGTGGGGGTGAAGCTCAACGAATAAGACTTGCAACCCAAATAGGTAGTGGCTTGATGGGAGTTTTGTATATTTTGGACGAGCCTAGCATAGGATTGCACCAAAAAGACAACGAAAGGCTACTCAATACACTCTTCATGCTTAAGAATCTTGGAAATACTCTAATTGTAGTAGAGCATGATGAAGATACTATGCGTAGTGCAGACTACATTGTAGATGTAGGACCAGGAGCGGGTGTGCATGGCGGTGAAATTATAGCAGTAGGTACAGCAGCAGAAATTATGGCACACCCTACATCTATCACAGGAAAGTATCTTTCGGGCGAATTTCATATACCCGTACCTACAACTAGACGCAAGCACAGTGATAAGTGGCTTGAAATAACAGGGGTCACTCAAAATAATCTCAAGTCAGTAGATGCCAAGTTTGCAATAGGTTGCATAACCGCAGTGACAGGCGTATCGGGTAGTGGCAAGTCTAGCCTTATCAATCATGTATTGTATCCTGCACTTTCCAATCAAGTAACTCACACAAGGCACAAAGTAGGCAAATATGACACTCTCAAGGGGTTTGAGTATATAGACAAAATAATAGATATAGACCAAAGTCCAATAGGTAGGACACCTCGTAGCAATCCTGCAACTTATACGGGGGTATTTACTGCAATTAGAGAACTGTTTGCCAAGACAAAAGATGCTAGAGAACGCAATTTTTTGAGTGGAAGATTTAGTTTTAATGTCAAGGGTGGGAGATGTGAGAACTGTAGCGGGGACGGAATAATAAAGATAGAGATGCATTTTTTGCCTGATGTATTTGTGTCTTGTCAAGTGTGCAAGGGAGAAAGGTACAATAGAGAAACTTTGGCAGTTAAGTATAAAGACAAAAACATTAGTGATATTCTCAACATGACTATAGAAGATGCTGTAGTTTTTTTTGAAAATATTCCGTCAATTTACAACAAAATTTCTACTCTCAAGGAAGTTGGGTTGGGATATCTCAAATTGGGACAACCCGCTACACAACTGTCAGGTGGTGAAGCTCAAAGAGTAAAGCTTGCTACAGAGTTGGCTAAACGCCAAACAGGCAAAACACTTTATGTATTGGACGAACCTACAACAGGGTTGCATACTCATGATGTAGCAAAACTTATAACTATATTGCAAAAACTAGTAGAGGGGGGCAATACAGTAATAGTAATAGAACATAATCTAGAGGTAATCAAAGTAGCGGACTATGTCATAGACCTTGGACCAGATGGCGGTGCAAAAGGTGGGACAGTACTTGCCATTGGTACTCCTGAAGAGATATGTAGTGTAGAGAGTAGTTATACAGGACAGTTTTTAAAAAAAATTTTGAATAAATAGATAATAGTGTATAACGAGAGATAGCTAACAATAAAATACAAACAATCAACAAAACCAGCGTTATTCTTTTTTGACGCCAAAAAAGAACCAAAAAAGTATTTGGGGGGTTGCGAATCCCCCCAAACCCCCGAACGCTTTAAGGTTGATTTTTATTATTTAAGGATTACTTCTTTCTATCTTACTGTACTCTATTTGTACATACTTACAAATTGTTTTCTAAATTGTCAATTGACCAAACATTATCTTAAGTGGTATAATCTTTGTATGAATATATTGCACATAACGCCAAATTCTGTAGCCGAAGAATTGGATATAAAAGCGGGGGATAAGTTGATTGGATTTGATGGCAAGGACAAGGTAGACTTTATAGATTATCAATACTATAGCTCTCAAGAAGAATTTGTGATGAGTATACAACAAGATGGTGATATTGTAGACTTTGAAATAGTCAAGAGCGTAGAAGAAGATTTGGGGCTAGAATTTGAAGATAATATAGCAATCAAGCAATGTCGCAACAAGTGTGCATTTTGCTTTATAGACCAAAATCCACCCAATGTACGCAAGAGTTTGCACATAAAAGACGATGACTATCGTATGAGTGTAGTTAGTGGCAACTTTATTACTCTTACCAATCTAAAAGAAGAAGATTATACTCGTATAATTAGTTATGGATTGTCGCCCTTGTATGTAAGTGTGCATAGTACTGATACAGCAACACGCCAAAAATTGTTGGGAAATCTCAAAGCCAAACCTGTACTGCCAATTTTAGAAATGTTGCATGCTCATGGTATAGTCATTCATGCACAAATTGTATACTGTCCTACTATCAACGAAGATTATGTAAAGAGTATAAAAGAACTCAGTCCATTTGTAAAAAGCACAGCAATAGTGCCATTGGGTTTGACCAAATATAGCAAAAATGGTTTGGTACCTGTAACCAAAGATATGTCAATCAAGGTAGTACAAGATATAGAAGAGTTGCAAAAACAAGGATACAAGGCATATTGTGGTGACGAATTTTATTTTAAGGCAGAGTTGGAGTTGCCGGACTATGAGTCGTATGATGACTTTGAGCAAATATCAAATGGAGTGGGTATAGTGCGACAGTTTGATAGAGAGTTTGATGAGCAATTGGCAGAAGTAGATAAGTTGAAAGGCAAGTATACTATAATTACAGGTACGCTTGCAACTGATTTGATGAAAGGTATAGCATCTAAGTGCAATGCAAAGGGGGCAACTGTACAAGTCATTACTGCCAAAAGCTTGTTTTTTGGTGGAGATGTATCTTGTGCCGGATTAGTTACAGGTGGTGATATTATTTCTGCTTGTCAAGGCATAGATTTGTCTACTCAAGACAAAGTAATAATACCCAAAACTATGCTCAAAGAGTTTGAAGATATATTTTTGGACGATATGTTGTTATCTCAAGTAGAACAAGCAATAGGGCATGCTATCACAGTAAGTGCAGTAGATGGTGTTGCATTGTTGGAACATATGATGTAGCTATTAGTTGAGACGAGATTTTGTTGATGAGAGATTGTAAAAGGAGAGTTTATTAACAATAAGATACAAACAAACAACAAAATAGGCGTTATTCTTTTTTGACGCCAAAAAAGAATCAAAAAAGCATTTGGGGGGTTGCGAATCCCCCCCCAAACCCCCGAACGCTTTAAGGTTGATTTTATTGAGTTGTTACTTTCTTTACATCTTAATGTCTCTATTTGTATACTTCTATTTTTTTGATTAAGTAGCTTAATGTTTCCATAAATACTAAATAACACTAAATAGAATACAGTTGCAAAATACAACTGTATTTTGCTTTATTATGAATTCAATATTAACACAATATTGAATTTTGTTAATATTTACTTTACAATATATATATATATATGATATAATGTACATACTTTATAATAGGATATTTATAAATATGAAAAATAGTTTTCAAAAAATAAATAAAAAATATATTTTATGTTTTATTTTATCTGTTGTGATATTGGTAGTTTGTTTGGCTAATGTACTAATATTTTTTGGTACACCTTTATACTCTAATGTAGGTTTGGTTGTTGAGCCTACTGCTGGCGACTATCCTGAATATACAGCGGGGAAAGATTTGATTGTAGGTGATTATATAGAAGTTTTTGGTGGCACTAGATGGAGAGTGGTAGGCAAGGACGAAAATGGTGTCTTGATAAGAAAAGATACTGTAATCCCAAATGTTGCATTTGATAAAGAAAGACCTATTGTAAAAGGTGGAAGTTCTAGAAATGCATACAATTCTATTATTAAAATAGATGGTGATAGTATTAATAGTTCTCGTAGAAGAACAAATACAGGGAGTAATTTGTATATCCAAAGTGATGTAAGGCAGTTTTTGAATGGCGAGTTTATGGATAGATTTGATGATAACGAAAAGGCGCAAATTGCTGCTGTTAGTATCAAAAATCTATTTTGGATTGGTGATTGGAAGCCTAGTGGGATTTATAAGGTGCCGGGTACTAATAGTGAATATGAAAGTTTTAGTTTTTCTACAGATGCAGATATAACAGGATACACAAATATTGCAGGGGAAAAAGAAAATAGACATATAAATATATTTGATCCTAACAGCCAATATTTTGTTGGTGCTGAGATAAATATGTCGGCAAATGAAGAACAGGCTGGTGGTTGGGATGATGAATTAGCAATGGACAGTGCATATTTGGGTAGTTCTTATGAAGATACACTTGAGAAGTATAATTCTTTTAGAACATACAATACTCAAGACAAAGTTTTTTTGTTAGATGTATTGCAAGTGAGATATATACAAAGCAAGACTTATTTGAAAAATATTAATGGTGAAAATTATAGTATAGCATTGGATGATAACGGGGATAATTATGGATATTGGACAAGGACGCCAACGATGGGTGGGTGGGGCTTTGATGGACATGATTCTGCTGCATATGGTAGTAGTGCATTATTCCTTAATGATAGTGGTTATATTAGTAGTGTAGGTGTGAATTTAGATGGTATGTTTGGTGGTGATTCGGTAGGAATAGCCCCTGTATTGTATTTGAAAAATGAGACAGTTCTAAACAGTCTAGGCAAAGTAGAGCCAAATATCAATGAGCCTGGATATGGTGAACTTGAAGAAGTTGAAAGAGATACAATAGTTGACAATGATAAGAATGGCTTTAGAGCTTTTGCATTAAGTGGGTATGCTAAGATGGCAGAAGAACTTGATGTAGGCAATTTTGCCAATTTGCAAGTTGGGCAAACATTTAAGATTGTTTTGTTAGGCAAACAAAACAAATTGGTTGGAGATTATCCTAAAGGTCTTAGTGTAGTCAAAGAAGGTGTTTTGGAGTTTATTACTGGTACTCCACTTGAAGCTAGAGATGAAAATAGCAAGAATGAGTTTGTTGTAGAAAGAGAAGAAACCGAAAATATGTCTAGTGGCACATCTGGCAATATAAGTGTCACAGTAGCAAAAGGTATCCCTCAAAAAATATCAAATAATAAATTATCAGTAGAAAGAGGGACAAGCGTTGATAAGCTAGATTTGTCAAGTGTCAAATTTAGTGTAGATGGTAAGTTGAAATTGGACAACAACAGTACTCAGTTTTTTGAAACAGGGGTTTATAAAGCTATATTCAATCCAGATGATTTAGACAACTACAGTAGTATAGAAATAGATTTGGATATAGTAGTAAAATTTCATGTATTGCAAAGAGATTTTGACAACTTGAGATTTGGAGAGCCTTTTAATCTAGAACTATTTGATGGTGTTTTTTCAATAGCTCAAGGTGATTTGCCTAGTGGTTTAAGCTTTAAGCAAGTAGACGATAGACAGTTTATTGAAGGTGTGCCAAATCAAGTTGAGGACTTTGAACTTGTATTTGAAAGGACGGATTTTGATGACAAAAATGATATTGTGCCATCAGCTAATATTGTAGGCAAAGTGTTGCAAGGCAAAACTGAACCAATACTAGTGCAATCTATATCTGTTACAAACAATACTAAATTAAGAGAAATTTTGTTGACCAACATGTTACCATCAGACCGTAACGGTATTTTGGAGTGGGAAGATAGCAACTTAGTTGTAAGAGGCAATGTGGGTGAAGTCAAGTCATTTTTTGCAATATATTCTCCAGATGACAAAAACTATGAGTCAATCAAAGTTAGTATTGAACTTGTTATTGTAAGAGATAGTCTAAAAGAAACTGTAGATAATACTTTTTGGATAATCTTGGCAGGTGGTATATCTGGTGTATTGAGTATTATTTTATTTGTATGGTTGTTGAAAAAAAGAAAAAAGTCAAATAATAGTGGTGGTGATGACAATCCAAGCAGTCCGCTTGAAAGAAGACGAAGATATTATTAGTAATGAGTATGGTTATAAAAAATTAGGCATGTACGAATAAGAGTGCATTAAGATGAAAAGAAGTAATACATTTAAATAAAAAACAACCTTAAAGCGTTCGGGGGTTTGGGGGGATCGCAACCCCCCAAAAGCTTTTTTGGTTCTTTTTTGGCGTCAAAAAAGAATAATGCTGGTCTTGTTATAGTTTTTATCTTATTGTTAATAATTGCTTATTGTACACTTTTAAATAACATAGATAAACTTGAAGTTTTAAGCTTATTCAACAAAGACATATATTGTTAAAAAATACTTAACAACATATGTCTTTTATTTTATCATACTTGACAATATGTTTCAAGTATGATATTAATATATCATGGACGATAATATACTTAGTGGAAGTATAGACAACTTTAAGTTTAGAAGTGAAATAGATGGTTATGCTGTGGCTAGTATTGATACGGGCAAAAAGCTAGTTGTATGCACGGGTATTTTCCCTCACTGCAATGTGGGGCAGTATATAGATTGTGTAGGTAAGTATATTGTAGATTCTAAGTATGGGCAACAGTTTCGGGCTGAGACTATTAGGGTATCAAGTCCAAAAGACAATCAAAGCATAATAAAGTATTTGAGTAGTGGATTTATAAAAGGGCTTGGACCTAAGACGGCAGAACGCATAGTAAACAAATTTGGCAAAGATACTTTGGATGTAATGGAATTTCGTCCTACTCAGTTGCTTAAAATTTCTGGAGTTACGGCTGCAAAATTGGTTGAAATACGAGAGTCTATAGTAAAGATTAGGCAGATGGAGCGAGCTATAACTTTTTTGCAATCCAAAGGACTAGGTACTAAAGCTTGTCTAAAAATATATGAGGCATATGGGGATAATACTGTAGATATAGTAGCAAATAATCCATATCAATTGATTGAAGATATAGACGGAATTGGATTTTTGACGGCGGACAAAATAGCACATGAGATAGGTATTCCACACAACTCTACCTTTAGAGTGAGAGCGGGATTGTTGTATGTATTGCGTGCTTCTACAGAGAAAGAGGGCAATACATACTTGCCATACGATATATGCATTGACCAAACAATTCAATTATTGCAACTTGAGACATCTTCGTCGTTGAACGATGTTAGTGTTGTGGAGTATGATGCCAATGAATTGGTTGATAGTGTAATACAAGAATTGTCAATTGACTACAAAATTAAGGTAGTCAATGTAGATGATATCAAAGTAGTGATGACTATGCAATGTCATCAAGTAGAAAGGCGAATAGCTGATATGTTGATACAATTGCAATCACATGCAATTGCTACTAGCTTAGACTATGTAGAAGAACTAGAAGAGTTTGAAAAAGTCAACAACATTAGATTGCATCAAGCTCAAAAAGATGCAATAAGATTAAGCGTCAATAGTGGTGTGTGCATTGTTACAGGTGGACCAGGGACAGGAAAAACAACTATAATACGAAATATATTGAGTATTTTTCAAAAATACAAAATGCGTGTCACAATGTTAGCTCCTACAGGTAGGGCAGCAAAAAGGATATTGGAAAGTACAGGATATGAGGCAAAGACTATACATAGAGCTTTGGCATGGGGGGGGGGACAAGCAACTAGGTCAACATCACTTGTAGCTGATGTCATAATAGTAGATGAAGTCTCAATGGTAGATATTTTTTTGTTCAACAATCTATTGGGAGCAATTGAAAAAGGCACAAAACTAATTCTTGTTGGAGACAAAGATCAGTTGCCTAGTGTTGGAGCGGGCAATGTTTTGAGAGACTTGTTGGTGAGTGATGTGTTGCCTATTGCACAATTGAGTTTTATTTATAGGCAAGGTGATGAGAGTTTAATTGCAAAAAATGCACATAATATCAATAGTGGTGTTATGCCCGATATCAACAACAATAAAGCTGATTTCTTTTTTGTTAATTCAAATACCAATACCATAGCAGAAAGTGTATGCAATTTAGTCGTTAATCGATTGCCATCATATACAAATTTGGATTCTAGTCGTATTCAAGTATTGTCAGCACTCAAAAATGGTACTGCAGGTGTGATAGCTCTCAACAAGCACTTGCAAAATTTGCTCAATCCATACATTAAAGGAGAAAAGCAAATAACCACAGATGATTGGAATTTTAGAAAAAATGACAAAGTAATGCATATTGTCAACAATTACAAACTCAAGTGGAAAAATCAATCTACAAGCGAAGAGGGAGAAGGTGTGTTTAATGGGGATATGGGCAAGATTATAAATATCTTGGATAATGGAGAAATTGTAGTACTTTTTGAAGATGATAGGGTTGTGTACTATTCTAGTGGTGAAAGAGTTCAACTTATGTTGTCATATGCTATTACAGTACACAAGAGTCAAGGTAGTGAGTTTGATGTTGTTGTTATGCCTGTTATCTCTGGCTCACCTATGATACTTACACGCAATCTGTTGTATACAGCAATAACAAGAGCCAAGAAGATGGTTGTGTTGGTGGGTAGTGAGTATGCAATACAACGCATGGTAGAAAACAATTATATAGCTATGCGGTATAGTGCATTGTGGTGGTTTTTGAAAAAGCCAAATTTGTCTATACAATCAAGCAATTTGTATAAGTTGGATGAGTGATATTCAAGTATTATGCAATACAATTTTTATCAACAAAATTGTATTGCATAAAAGTGAGAGTGTACAACGATAGATTGCTAACAATAATATATAAACAATCAACAAAACAGGCGTTATTCTTTTTTGACGCCAAAAAAGAACCAAAAAAGCATTTGGGGGGGTGCGAATCCCCCCAAACCCCGAACGCTTTATGGTTGATTTTATTTAAGTGTTACTTCCTTTCCTTCTTAATCTACTTTATAAAAGTCTTTCGTTGTTTAGCTATAGTTATTTTTATATAAAGTTTATATGATAAATATTTCTAGTTATTTAAAGCAATTAATGTATGAGTAATTAAAAAAATAATTTTGACTATTCTATTTTCTAATGAAAATTTTTTCACAAATCAAATTATTGCAAAGTAGGGTGAGTGTTGGTGGCAACAAGCACCCTTTTGTAATGACTATTGTCAAGTTGATAATAGCCAATTTTGCCATACTTTTGATTGCAACACTGCTAGCAATGCGAATAGATAGTGCCGAATATTACAATTTTTGGTTGACATTGGTACAAGTGTTGCAATGGATGGTAGTCCCTAGTGCGGTATTGTTGCCTAAATTTGTTGGTATAAGAGTATTATCTGTAATAGTGTTTATTGTAGGGCTAGTGCTATTTAGTGGGACTATTATTGCACTTACAACTACACATCTCAAACGCTATATAGTTCAAAAAGCAAATGCTCAGGGCAAACTCAAATTGAGTGGACATTTCGTTGTGCTCAACTACAATGACAAACTTCCAGATTTGTTGCAACAATTGTCGTATAACAAAATAAAAAATACAGTATTAGTTTTGTCTAGCAAAGAAAAGCAAGAGTTGACCAATATTATGCAACATCAAGCACAACTTGCATTGGACAATCCATTTAAGTTGGTCAATCTTATTGTTCGTCAAGGCAATCCCAACAATTTGGCAGAATTGCAAGATATTTGTTTGTCCAAAGCAAGGGCGGTGCTTATTGTGCAAGACATTGGGCAATCCAAAGATTTTGCCAATATGGATATAGTCAATTTGCTCATCACAGTAGCTGATAGCTTGAGAGATGATTGCCCTGTAGTAGTAGAATGCAATACAAATGAAGTGATGGTTAATGCCCAAAGAGTGATACAAACATTGCCAGTTTTGAAAGATAAGCAAGTATTGGTTTATTGTAGCAATGCCAAGATTGGGCAGTTTATGGCATTGTCTATATTTAGACCGCAATATGTGTCAGTATTGTATGATTTGTTGTCTTTTGTAGGCTTTAGCATTTATAATTGTCAATTAGAAACTACAGTTGTGCAATATTTGAAAGATTATACTGACAGTTTGCCTATATATATTGATTCAAAAACTGTGTATGCTATTTCTAGCAATCCATCTAATTTGACACAAAAACGAAGTATAGATATCTCACAACTCAAAAATATCCAACAATCTAGCAATCAGCTTGAGCAGAGAATAGTATATATATATGGCAACAATGACAAATCCCCACATATGATTGATGCTTTAAATCATATGCAAGGCGTCGTAAAATACCAAATTTTTGATGAAAATCAATTAGATGAGTTTGTGCAATCAATTGAGACAGATACTCCAACTATAGTGGCAATACTATCTAGTGACAGAAATGATGACAATGTATTTTTGGCACTTATTGCATTGCAAAAAATGTATGGTGACAATCCTCCATGTGAGATAATAGTGCAAATCAAAGACCCAAACAAACAACGCAATATAGAGCAATTTGGAATAAAGTCAATTATAGTTTCTAGCAAAATAGTCAGCTTTTTTGCTATGCAAAATATGCTAACAGTTGGTGGATATATGTTTTATGAGACACTGTTGTCTAATGGTGGAGTGTTTGATTTGTGTATTGACAATGCTAATATGGTTTTGGATATGGACAGGGATATAGAGTGGCAAAGTTATGTGCAGTTTGTACACTCAGTTTTTCAATCCACTAATCATCTTATATTGCCTCTAGGTTTGGTTAAAGATGGCAAAAACAAATATTTTTGTGATGGATTGGATAAGGTGAATAGGTGGATATTGAAAAGTAATGATATATTGATATATATCAAGTACAACAATATATAGTTAATTATTAGGATTGTACAAATAGAGTAGATTAAGAATGAAAGGAAGTAACAATATAAAATAAAGTCAACCATAAAGCGTTCGGGGGTTTGGGGGGATTCGCAACCCCCCAATAGCTTTTTTGGTTCTTTTTGGGCGTCAAAAAAGAATAACGCTTGTTTTGTTGATTGTTTGTATTTGTTTTTAATAACCGTTTGGTGCACACTCTCTATTTTGTAATACAAATTTATCAAAGAAACTACCCACATGCAGTTTGTTTTGTCGCATGTGGGTTGTTTTATGTTCTTGTAAACAAGTGCAATTAATGTTATAATATCAACATGTGCAAGCTGCAACTCAAAAATATAAGCAAGTTGTATGACAATGCAATAGCTTTGATAGATATCAACTTAAGATTAGATGACAATCAAATAGTCTGTATATCAGGGGGATACAATAGTGGCAAGACTACTTTGCTTAGACTTATTGCAGGTATTGAGCATTGTAGTAGTGGTGAGATATTGATAGATGGAACGCTACAAGATTGTATACCAATAAAAGAAAGAGACATAGCTATGATTTTTGATGATACAAAACTTCAAAATACAGTGTACAAGAGTATAGCTTTTGGATTGAAATTGAGAAAAATAGACAAGAAAACAATTGATAACGCAATAAATGATATTGCAAAACAATTTGGTTTGATTGAATTTTTATATATGTCTACTCAAAAATTAGATATTGTTGTAAGGCATAAGGTATCTTTGGCAAGAGCTTTGGTTCGCAACCCAAAGATTGTATTGCTAGATAATCCATACTGTACATTGTCACAAGAGCAAAGACTGGAAATATTGCAATTTGTTGTAGATATTCAACAAAAATACAAAAAGCTATTTGTTTATGCTACAGACAATCATAATGATTGTGTAGGTTTTGCAAACAAAATTGCAGTTATGCGACATGGTGAATTGCAACAGTATGGTAGCCCACAACAATTGTATGTCAATCCAATCAACGCATTTGTTGCTCAATATACAGCGTTGCCAAAAATAGATTTTGTACAAGCTACTATCTCAAGTAATACACAAATATCTACAGGTGATAAAACAATTGACATTTTTGACAATGTGTCTAGATGGTTGCCAAACTTGTGTGGACAACAAGTATTGTTGGGATTGAGATACAAAACCAACAATTTGCCCAACAATTTTGATGTAGAGCAAATGCACATATTTGATTCAAATTCACACAATTCTTTGTCTGCTTTACCATTTTCAAATATTTTGCACAATGCTTGTATAAGACAAGGCTATTTGAAATGTGACAATTTGAGTTTTTTTTTGAAAGATGATTTTTGGCAAAGGGTTGTAAATTTTGATTATTTTGAAAATTTGGATATTGTGTTTGGTCTTACTAACATATTATTGAATAAGTCTATGGGGGTAGGATATGTTGAGATTCAAGCTACTGTAAAGGATATTAGACAACTAGAACGAGTTGTTGCGTTGTATTGTAAGGTAAACAACACTAGGATTGTGGTTTGTGTTGATACTCAAGACAAATTTGAAATAGGGCAAGATATTTTGTTGAATATAGATATAACCAATATAGACCTTTACAATTTAGCGGGCAATAAAATAACTTCAAAATTTAACTTGGATAAGAATCAAAAATCTAATTTAGACAATTATACTATATTAAGTTCATCTAACAAAAAATCTAATTTTAAATTCAAATGCGATATATTGGATATAGATGTTCTAGGTCAACAGTTTATTGTTGAATTTTCCACTAGTACAAGTGTTGGTTATGCAAGATTTGGTATCAAGTATTTGGATAATATTGGCACTAAAATGATTTTGGGAACTAGCAAAAAATTAGATTAATTTGCCAAAATTATGTATTGTTGTCGTACTTGCTAAAAGTTTAAAAATGTGTTATAATTGTTAACATGTACGATAGGTATCAACCAAAAGATTTTGAAAATACTATGGTGGCGTTATGGCAGGATAAGTTTGTTGTAGACAACAATTCTGACAAACCCAAATTTGTCATGATGATGCCACCGCCAAATATTACTGGCAAACTTCATATGGGGCATGCTCTCAACAATACTTTGCAAGATAGTATTGCACGATACAAACGCATGATGGGTTTTAATACACTATGGTTGCCCGGTACAGATCATGCTAGTATTGCAACAGAGTTAAAGGTTGTAGAGCAACTTAAGTCACAAGGTATAGACAAGCAAAGTTTGGGTAGAGATGGCTTTTTGCAAAAATGTTTTGATTGGAAGGAGCAATATAGTGGCAATATCATAGAGCAACTAAAACGCCTAGGGTGTAGTGTGGATTGGTCAAGATTAGCTTTTACAATGGACAAAAATTGCAACAAAGCTGTCAGGACTGTTTTTGTTGATTTGTACAATCAAGGGTTGATATATAAAGGACAACGCATTATCAATTGGTGTGTAGATTGCAAAACGGCAATCAGTGATGCCGAAGTAGAATATATAGAAAATAATGGATATATTTGGCACATTAAATACCCTATAGATGGTGGGGGGCATATCACTATAGCTACTACACGCCCTGAAACCATGCTAGGAGACACAGCAGTTGTGGTTAGTCCTAATGACAAACGCTACAAGCATTTGGTAGGCAAATATGTTGTATTGCCTTTTATTGGGCGAAAAATTCCTATTTTGAATGACGAATATGTAGACGCAAGCTTTGGTACGGGTGCTGTCAAGGTTACCCCTGCACATGACCCAAATGACTTTGAAATAGGAAAAAGACTTAATTTAAATAGCATAAAAATTTTGACTGATGATGGCAAAATAACTGGTGGTACACCATATGATGGGCTAGAACGCAAGTCCGCACGAGATAAAATAGTTGAGGACTTGCAAGCTTTGGGATTGTTGGATAAAGTAGAAGAACATCACAACAGTAGGGGACATTGCTATCGTTGCAATTCGGTTGTAGAGCCTATGACAAGTGAGCAGTGGTTTGTTAAAATGCAGCCATTGGCAGAACCCGCTATACAAGCAGTAGAAAATGGTGATACCGAGTTTGTCCCTAAGTCATATAGCAAGATATATATGCACTGGATGAAAAATATAAGGGATTGGTGTATTTCACGCCAGTTATGGTGGGGGCATAGGATACCCGCATATTATTGCAATAAATGTAGCAATATGTGTGTTTCGGTAGATATTGTTGACAAGTGTGATAAGTGTGGTGGCAAAATGATACAAGACGAAGCTGTGTTGGATACATGGTTTAGTAGTGCTTTGTGGCCTTTTAGTACACTTGGATTTCCTGATAAAACTAGGGATTTGTCAACATTTTATCCGGGAAGTTTGCTAGTTACGGCGTATGACATAATTTTCTTTTGGGTTGCAAGAATGATGTTTAGTGGATTGCATCACATGGGACAAGTTCCTTTTAGCAAAGTCCTTATACATGGTATAGTGAGAGCTAGTGATGGTAGAAAAATGTCCAAATCATTGGGCAATGGTGTGGATCCTATAGATATAATAGACAACTATGGTACGGATAGCTTGAGATTTTGCTTGCTTAGTGGTGTCGCTTTGGGAAGTGATATAAGGTATAGTGAAGAACGATTGCAAAAGGCACAAGCTTTTTGCAATAAAATATACAATGCAGCCCGTTTTGTCAAACATAACATTGGAGAAATGTCTATAGAAGAAGTATGCAATAATGTTGTTGACAAAACTACACTTACTTTAGCTGACAAGTGGATATTGTCAAAACTTAATGATTGTATCAAATCAATCAATCAAAATTTTGATAGTTATGAGATAGGTAGGGTAGCTGATACTCTTTACAATTTTGTATGGGATGACTTTTGTGATTGGTATATAGAAATTTCTAAAGTCCAAATGAATGTAGATAAAGCAAGGGCATCAAAAGTATTGTTGCATGTTTTTGACAATATATTGAAGTTGCTTCATCCAATTATTCCATTTATTACAGAGTATTGTTGTCAAGAGTTGTTTGATGGTAAATATATTTTGGCATTGCAAGATTTTCCTAAAGTTGATATTTTTTATAATAGTGAAGTGGACAAGTTTGAGCATATCAGACAATTGATAGTGGGTATAAGGGCAATGAGAGCTGACAACAAAATTGCACAAAATATCAAGGTAAAAATGTCTATATATGGATTTGATGATTTTGTAAGAGATATGTCTCAGGTTGTACCTATTGTGTGCAAGCTAGCAATGTGTAGTCAGGTTGACATTTTGGACAAGCCTATACAAGAACAAAAAAATATTATAAAATGGAATTGGAGTGTAGGTACTGTTTATATGCATTTAGAAATGCTAGATCAATCAGTTGTAATAAAAAAATTATTAGATGATAAAAAATCAGCAGAGTTTGAACTAAATCTAACTAAATCAAAATTGAATAGTGTAGGATTTACATCAAAAGCCCCACAAAAATTGATAAAAATAGAAGAAGAAAAGGTTGAAAAGTATACACAAATCATACAAAAATTGCAACTAGAACTAGAGGGACATAAAATAAAATGAAAAATTTAGAACAACAGGCGACAAATGATGAACAAAAGAAGTCTAACAGTAGTGTGCATAGCATGGTAGTTTTGCATGGTTTGGTAGTATTCCCCTATACTAGTATACATTTTGATATAGCTCATGAGAAAGCAATATTGGCTGTAGGCAAATCACTAAAAGAGGGAAAACAAATATTTTTGGCTACTCAAAAAACAAGCAATAATGGTATGATAGCACCTAAAGACATTTACAGAGTAGGTGTCTTGGCTACTATAAAGCAAGTAATCAAGTTGCCAAATGATATTATGAGAGTCATAATATCAGCAGGAAGTAGAAAAGAGATAGAAAATTACAAAGCTATCAATCCTTTTTTTGAAGTAGAATTAAAGGATATTATAGAACCTATTCCAAGTCCTACAGTGTTAGAAGCATCAAGGAGAGAGCTTCTTGTAGCTTTTGAAGAGTTTAAAAAAAGCGGTTTTAATATACCTCAAGAAGTTATAAGTAGTATAGATACTAGTGATCCAAAAAAGTTTGTGTATGCTGTAGCTAGTATTATATTTAAGGTTGACTCTGATAAGATGGAGTTTTTGTCTCAACCTAATTTGTTAAAACAAATAGAAGATTGTACAGTCAAGATTTATAATGAGATAGATTTGCTTACTATAGAAAAAGAAGTGCAAGAAAAAGTCCGTCAACGCATAGACAAGCAACAGAGAGAGTATTATCTAAGAGAACAACAAAAAGTAATTGCTGATGAGTTGGGAGATGATACTAGTGAGATGGATACACTCAAGCAAAAGATAGAAGAGTTTGGTTTGAGTGATGATGACAAAAATAAGTTGTTAAAGGAATTGGGTAGATTAGAAAAAACTCAACAAAATAGTCCTGAATATAGCATGTTGAGAGCTTATTTTGATACTTTAGTAGAATTACCTTGGCACAAGTCTCAAGTTGAGAATATAGAAATTTCTACAGCTAAGCAAATATTGGACAATGACCATTATGGATTGGATAAAGTCAAAAAACGCATTATAGAATTTTTGGCAGTAGGAAAATTGACTCAAAATACCAAGTCCCCAATTCTTTGCTTTGTAGGACCACCAGGGGTAGGAAAAACTAGTATAGTTGAGAGTATAGCCAAGGCAATGGGACGCAAGCTAGTCACTATGAGTTTGGGCGGGGTGAGAGATGAAGCTGAGATAAAGGGACATAGAAGAACATATATAGGTGCAATTCCGGGTAGGATTATCAATGGTTTGCGTCAAGTTAATGTCAACAATCCAGTTTTTTTGTTAGATGAAATTGACAAGATGACAAATACAAATAGGGGTGACCCGTCGTCTTCATTGTTAGAAGTATTAGATTATAATACTAATAGTGCATTTAAGGACCATTATCTAGAAGTACCATTTAATCTCAATCAAGTTGTATTTATTACAACAGCAAATAGTTTGGATAGTATACCATTGCCATTGTTGGATAGATTGGAAATTATAGAGTTGAGTGGTTATACTTATGAAGAAAAATTGGAAATAGCCAAACGCTACTTAATCCCAAAACAATTAGGATACAATGGAATTAATTCAAAAGATTTGAAGTTTGAAGATAATTCTATAAAGGATTTGATAGATTATTATACTAGAGAGAGTGGCGTGAGACGCCTTGAGCGTGAGATAGGTAGTATTTGTCGCAAAGTGGCAGTAAATATTGCAGAAGCTTTAGAAAAAGGAAAAACTAGACCAAAATCCACAGTGACAGATATTGTTCCATATTTGGGAGCTCCTAAATATGAGTTTGTAAGAGAAAGAGATAAGCATGAAATTGGTATAGTTAATGGACTTGCATGGACACAAGTAGGTGGCAAGTTGTTGTATGTAGAGGCTACTATGATTAAGGGTAGTGGTACTATTAGTATTACAGGAAACTTGGGCAATATCATGAAAGAATCTTGTACTACAGCTATGACTGTGGTCAAGGCTAGAGCAGAAAAATACAACTTAACTACAGAAATTTTTAAAACAAATGACTTCCATGTTCATTTTCCTGAGGGAGCTACGCCCAAAGATGGTCCAAGTGCAGGTATTGCTATTTCACTTGCAATACTTAGCGTAGTTACCAATCGTCCGGTAGATAGTACTATAGCTATGACGGGTGAAGTTTCTTTGAGAGGACAGGTTTTGGCAATAGGTGGTTTGAAAGAAAAAACTTTGGCGGCATTGCGAAATGGAGTCAAGACGCTTATACTTGCAAATGCCAACAAAAAAGATATTGACGAAATCCCAAAGAGTGTACAAGAGCAATTGGAAATTGTTTGGGTAGATACTGTAGATGAAGTTTTTGAAAGAGCTTTGCTAGATTAAAGTTGAGGAAATTAGGTTGTTGAAGGCTTTAAATTGCAAATTGTATTATGAATATAAAAATTAAATCTGCAAAATTTTTGTACAGTCGCACCAAGTTTGAAGAGACTAGACAACCAGAAATATGTATGGTAGGTAGGAGCAATGCAGGCAAGTCTAGCCTTATCAATATGCTAGTTGGGCAAAAGGGGTTGGCAAAGTCTAGCAGTACACCGGGGCGAACTAGGCTCATCAACTATTTTGAAGTAGAGCTTATAGGTATTGTAAATGATGAGAATATAAATTCTAAAGTAATTTTGGTGGATTTGCCTGGGTATGGGTATTCTAAAAGTAGCAAGGCAGATAGAGAATTGTGGAATAGTATGATAGATGATTATTTATCAAAGGCGGATACTCTATCTCAATGTTTTTTGTTGGTTGATAGTCGTCATTCTCCAATGGAAAGTGATATTCAGGCAGCAAAATATTTGTATTCTAAAAGATTGCCATTTATGATAATAGGTGCAAAATCAGACAAGCTTTCTAAAAGTCAAATCAACAATAGTGCTAGCCAAATAGCTACAGGATTTAGAGTGGGTAGAGACAACATAATTATGACTAGTGCTACTACGGGAATTGGTAGACAAGAGTTGTTGACAAAAATATGGGGTATTGGGTTGGTAGTTGATGGTGGTCAAGAGTTTGATGACAAAAATATACTATGAGCATAATTTTTAAGAATATACAGTTAATAAAGAAGTCCAAGCAAAAATATGCGTTGGACTTTTTTTAATAAATATTGTATACTACTTATATTATTATGAAAAATTTTGCATTAAATCAAAATGATATATATACTGTAGAAGAATTCCAAAATGATTTTGTTATACAAGCTCAAACATATTATATAGATGTGTATGGTTGTCAAATGAATGTGGCAGAGTCTCAAGGGTTGAGTGGGATACTTGAAGAAGCTGGTTGGATTAAGGCTACTGACAAATCTCAAGCAGACTTGCTTATATTTTATACCTGTTGTATAAGGGAGAGTGCTGAAGATAGAGTTTATGGCAATATAGGGGCTGCTAAGGCTTACAAAAAAGCTAAACCTAGTATGATTATAGCATTGGGGGGATGTATGGCACAAAAGAAAGAAACTACTGCCAAAGTTCAAAAATCCTATAGTCATGTAGACATAATATTTGGTACTGCTCACCCATATAAAATTTTGGATTATATTGCACAAAAAGAACAAACCAAGTCTATGGTACTAGCTTTGTCAGGCAAAAGAGATATGGACATAGCTATGCCAACACTACATGATAGTACAGTTAGTGCCAAAGTTAATATAATGAATGGTTGTGACAAGTTTTGTACTTTTTGCATTGTGCCACATGTGAGAGGTAGGGAAGTTAGTAGAAATTTTGATAGCATTGTAGCAGAGTGTGAGCAATTGCTTAAAAATGAATTTAAAGAAATTACCCTTATTGGGCAAAATGTAAATAGTTATAAGTATGAAAACTACAATTTTGCTGATCTTATACAGACTATAGGTGATTTGCCATACAAGTTTAGACTAAAGTTTACTAGTCCACACCCTCAAGACATAACTCAACAAGTCATAGATGTAGTTGCCAACAATCCAAATTTAGCCAAAATTATACATTTGCCATTGCAAGCAGGTGCAGATAGAATTTTGCAAAAGATGAATCGTACTTATACTAGAGAGCGTTTTATGAAAATTGTACATGATATAAGGACTGCTTGCAAGGATTGTAGTATTAGTACTGATATAATGGTTGGTTTTCCTACTGAGACAGAAGAAGATTTTTTGGATACTCTAGACATAGTAGAGAGAGCCAAGTTTAATAATATATATAGTTTTGTGTATTCAAAACGCAGTGGTACGCCAGCTGCACGAATGGAGGGGCAAATTAGTCCTACAGTCAAAAGGGATAGAATAACTAGACTTATACAATCTCAAAGCTTGATAGGCAATCAGCATGCTTTGGATGTAGTAGGCAGAGAGTATGAGGTGTTGTGCGTAGCACATGATGGCAACAAAGCACTTTGCCGAACTATATGTGATAGACTAGTATTGTTAAAACACACAGACATAGCAGTGGGTGAGTTTGGATTTATAAAGGTTGTAGAATCTAAGAATAGCAATTTGGTTGGAAGTTTGATATAGATTGCTGTATCTAAAAAGTAATTGATAACTCGCAAGTATAATTGACATAATGTTACAATTATGTTATAATAAGGATATAATTATGCAACAAGATATACAACAATTGCTAAATAAAGTATTAACAAGCATACAAGAAGTTGGTTCTACTGATAAGTTATATGACCTAAAAGTTCAAGTTTTGGGTAAGTCGGGTGAGTTGACAAGTATCTTAAAGGGCTTAAGAGAACTTACCCCTGCTCAAAAATCAGAAATAGGCAAGATAGTCAATGATGCAAAGGCAAAGCTAGAACAGGCATTTGATGCAAGACAAATAGAGTTGAAACATCAAGAGACTACAGCGCTACTTAAGTCCCAAGCGGTAGATATTTCTATAGACAAGCATTTGCGTCAAATAGGCAATTTTCATCCACTTAGCATAACTCGCAATAGGATTGTCAATTGGTTTGTGGGATTGGGATTTGTAGTGCATGAAAGTCCTGAGATAGATACAGAGTATTACAATTTTCAAGCTCTCAATGTTTTGGACGATCATCCTGCAAGAGATATGCAAGATACCTTTTTTGTGGGCGATGGAGTATTGTTGCGTTCTCACACATCTAACGGGCAAATTAGAGCGATGGAGAGTATCAAGCCCCCTTTAAAGATACTTTCACCAGGAACAGTGTACAGGGCAGACAATATTGATGCAACTCATAGTCCAATGTTTCACCAAATAGAAGGTTTGGTAGTAGATAAGGGTTTGACTATGGGAGATTTGAAAGGGATATTGTCGTTGTTTGCCAAGTTTGTATTTGGTGAAAAAACAGAAATAAGATTGAGACCTTCATATTTCCCATTTACTGAGCCTAGCGTAGAAGTTGATGCAAGTTGTAATTGCAAATCAGGGTGCAAAATATGTAGGGGTACAGGTTGGATAGAAATATTGGGAGCGGGAATGGTTAATCAAAAAGTACTTTCCAACTGTGGAATTAATCCAAGTAGATTTAGTGGATTTGCATTTGGTATGGGTTTAGAACGCATCAACAATATAGTATACGGTATAACAGACATAAGACATTTGTATGAAAATGACTTAAGATTTTTGAGACAATTTGTTGTGTAGATTTGAACTATTCCCCCCCCCAATTAGACCCTATAAGGAGAAATACTATGGAAGTGCAAATAAAAGATTTGCTAGAGACGGCGGCACACTATGCTTTGCTTACAGAGTTAGCAGAAGCTATCTTTAAGGGAGAAGGTATGCAAATAGTAGATGGTCAAGTGGTTAGTGATAGTATAGAAGTTGAAGATGCTGAGGCTCTTTGCTTGCTTGTTCAATCTCTGTCTAATGTACTTAAAAATTTAAAAATAGACAATATTGATGTCAATAATCTAGAGCAGGAACTTCCCAACATTCACCCATGCAACAAGCCTAGAGTTATGGGGTATGGTATAATGGCAGAATATTGTAGATTAGACAATAGACCACATGAAATAAATCAATGGGAAAGGCGTTTTAATGATGCATTGAATGGCAAAAATTAGATATTGTACAAATAGCTATTATTAACAATAAGATACAAACAATCAACAAAAGTAGCTATATTCTTTTTTGACGCCCAAAAAGAATCAAAAAAGCTATGGGGGGCGAAATCCCCACTCGAACTCTTTAAGGTTGATTTTAATTAAGTTTTACTTTTTTCATATTAATTCTCTCTAATTCGTACACTCCTAAAAATAGAATTCATACCATTAGATTTATTGTTTTTATATATTCAAATGTCAGTTAAAAATATAGAAAAGTCATATTAGATAAGATAAATACCTATTAAAGGATAATATTTTAATGAAACTACTAATGTCATGGCTGAATGACTATGTCAAAATATCAATTACTCCTCAAGAACTTGCACAAAATCTCACTGGAATTGGCTTTGAAGTAGAGGAAATTTGCAATTCTAGTGGTATAAGCAATGTTGTATTGGGAAAGGTTGTAGACATTCAAAAACATCCAAAAGCAGATAGACTAGTTGTTTGCAATATAGATGTGGGTAGTTCTCTTACTATAGTTACGGGTGCTACCAATTTGACAGTAGGTGATTATGTCCCTGTTGCCAAAGATGGTGCGGTATTGCCCGATGGCAAGATTATCAATACAGGTGAACTTAGGGGAGTTGTTAGTCAAGGTATGTTGTGTAGTCCCGAAGAAATAAATATGCAACATCAATATCACGATGATGGCATACTCGTATTGGGTAATGGCGACGAGTTTTTTGCTAAGTTGGGGCATATATTGGGTACAGATATATGCACTGTGTTGGATTTAGATGATTATATTTTGAATGTTTCTGTACCTGCTAATAGGACAGATTGTCATAGCGTGTATGGACTTGCAAGAGAGATTTCTGTAGCACTCAAGAAGACATTGATAGTCCCAAGTCTAGACTTTAATACAACAAAATCCAAAATAGCAATGCCAAATATTAATGTGGATTTTGGTTATTGTAGTCGTTATATTGGACAAGTTGTGACGGAAATCAAATTTAATAAAACTCCTGATTTTGTTGTGTCACGCTTAACAAAATTGGGGATATCTGTCCACAATAGTGTTGTAGATATAATTAATTATGTTGGTATTGATGTAGGGCAGCCAATGCATGCGTTTGACCTTGTAAACCTAACTGAAGGCGTTGTAGTGCGTGATGCTTGTCAAGGTGACAAAATTCATGCTTTAAATGACAAAGAATATTCGCTTGATTCACAAAGTTGTACAGTTGTTTGTTCTGGTGGCGATAGTAAGGTGCTTGCTATAGCCGGTATTATAGGTGGTAAGGATAGTGCTACTATAATGACTACCAAAAATGTGTTTTTGGAATCAGCAGTTTTTGCAAGAAAAAATATAAGACTTGGATCTAGGCATATAGGGGTGCGTACTGATAGCAGTACAAGATATGAAAAAGGTATGAGTATAGAAACTGCCAAACTTGGAATGATGAGAGCTTTGCATCTTATAGATAAGTATGGTATAGGTTTGGTTACAGATAAGTATCACGATGTTTGTGTAGAGCAGCCATCACAACAAACTATTGTAACTACAATAGGAGATATCAAAGGAATATTGGGTATAGATATCCCAATAGATGAGATACGACGCATACTTATAGGATTGGGTTTTGGAATTAAGGTAGACAAAGATAACATCAATATAACAGTGCCGCTTATGCGTACTGATATAGATGGATTTGCTGATATTGCAGAAGAACTTATAAGATTTGTAGGTTATGAAAAACTTGTTCCAACATACAAGTTTAGCAAGACATTTGGAGTAGGTAGTAGAGGGGTATCGTATGAGAATACCAATGATATCAAGCATATATTGCATCAAAATGGATTTTGTGAGATAGTCAATTTTAGTTTTGTAGAAAGCAATGATAATGAGTTGATTGGTTTGAAAAATTGCATGATGGACAACAAGGTTGTTATTCGCAATCCATTGTCTACCAAGCAAGATACTATGAGAATGCAGTTGATATCAGGTATGTTGAGAACTATACAGTATAATATCAATCGCAAAAATAGACGAATTTCACTTTATGAATTTGGAAAAGTATATAGCACAAATGGCAAACCTTTGAATGAAAAAAATTTGGCCAAAGAAGATACAGTGCTATGTTTTGCTGTGGCTCATATCAACAAATTGTCTAAATACAATTTTGATTTTTATGATATTAAAGCTATTGTGAGAGCTATTGTAACTAGATTAAAGGGGTCACATGCTGTAATAACTGTAGAACAAATATCATCTTTAGAGAATATTGAAGGAGTTAATAGTACTATTGCTTCACTCATTGGTGGGGAGACATTCAATCCGCATGCTAGTTGTGCTGTAATAGTAGATGGAAATTGTATTGGGGTATTGGGTGATATTCATCCTGATGTTTTATCCAACTTTGATGTTGATTGCAAGGTGGTTTTGGCACAACTTGATTTATCTAGTTTAATTGAAACTACAAAAACACCCGTTCAAACAAAACAAGTATCCAAACATTTGCCTATTGAAAGAGATATAAATATAGTAGTGTCAGGCACGGTGCCGGTTGGTAAAATGGTAGATTTGGCAAAATCTTCTAGCACATACAATTGTGCTGTGTATTTGCAAGGAATATATACAGGTTCTCAAATACCACAAGATACCAAGAGTGTTACGCTAAAAATATTATTGCACCCAGATGTCACTCTAAAAGAAAAAGATATCAATGATGAAGTTGCAAATATAGTCAAAATATTAGAAAAAAATTTTGATGGCAAGTTGAGAGAGTAGTGATAGTTGTATTGCACTAGTTTTATGAATATAAATTTATACAAATTGCAACTAGATAGTGTATTAGCTAGAGTAGGTGAGTACTGTATCTCCAATGCGTCTACGGCCGTATTGTTGAAGACTGAGCCAGAATTTGATATTGTTATTGTTCAGGATTTGCTCAAAGATACTCAATCAGCAGTTGATTATTTGATTGTGGCCAAAAATCCAATTAAAGTGTTCCATGACATTGCCCCTATTATCACAAAATGTGGTATTGGGGCTATTTGTAACTGTGGTGAATTGTACAATATTTTGCAATTATTGCAGTCATATGATAGTTTGGTGAAAAGTATAAAGAGTAGTAGTGTTTGGGCAGGTAGAAACAATCCATTGGCATCTAAGTTTAGTGGTATAAGTGATTTGTCTGTACTTAGAAATTTGTTGAGTACAAGTATTGATAACAACATTATACTAGATACAGCAAGCAATAATCTAAAGGAAATACGAAAGAACATATCTACAGCCAATTATAGGTTGCAATCTAGACTTTCTAGCTTTATGAGAGGAGGTAAATATGGGCAATACCTACAAGATAGTTTTGTTACGCAAAGACAAGGGCGATTTGTTTTGTCTGTTAAGGCAGAGTATCGGGGTAGTGTAGATGGATTGTTTCACGACCAGTCTAGTACAGGTAGCACTGTATATATAGAACCATTTGAAATAGTTCAAGCCAACAATGATTTGAGAGAATTTTTGTCACAAGAGAGTGTAGAGTGCGAGCGTATTTTGGGAGAACTTTCAAGTACTGTTGGACAATATTGTGAACAACTCACATCAATATTTGAAGTGTTGATAAGTCTAGATATAATATTTGCAAAAGCCGAATATAGTATTGCTACCAAAAGTATTTTGCCTATACTCAACAACAAAGGTATAGTAGACTTAGTTGATGCAAGGCATCCACTTTTGGCAGTAGATATATGTGTACCTATCAGTATCAAAGTTGGGGGTGAAAAGTCTATACTGATTATATCAGGACCTAATACAGGTGGAAAGACTGTTGCACTAAAGATAGTGGGATTGTGTTGTGCTATGGCTAGTTGTGGGATATTTGTTCCATGCAATCAAGCAACTGTGAGTGTGTTTGACAATATACACTGTCTCATAGGTGATGGGCAGAGTATAGAGCAATCATTGTCTACATTTTCGGCACATATTAGCAATCTTGCATTATTATTAAAAAATACAACCAAAAATTCTTTGTTGCTTTTGGACGAATTGGGCAGTGGTACAGACCCTCAAGAGGGTGCAGCAATAGCTTTGGGTGTGGTTAAGTATTTGCAAACAATATGTTGTAGTTGTGTAATTACTTCACACTATCATCAACTTAAAGAGTATGCTACTACACAAAATACAGTTGCAAATGCATCTATGCAATTTGACCAAAATACTCTATCCCCAACTTATAGACTTGTCATGAATATTCCCGGTGCTAGTTTTGCATTGTCTATAGCTAGCAATTTGGGATTGCCACGACAGATTGTAGATATGGCATATCAAACGCTATCTAATGATACTATATTATTTGAAAAATTGTTGAGACATATGCAAGTAGAGATAGCAAACATAGATATTCAAAGACAAGAAATAACACAGAAAAATTTGCAACTCTCTCAAGAGATAGATTTTGCCATTAGAGAAAAACAAAAATTTGAGAATAAACTTAATGAGCTTAGAAATAAATCTCAAAAGATGGGTGAGCAACTAATAGAAAATGCCAAACATAAAGCCGAAAACATTATAGAACAAATCAAACAAAAACTTCAAAGAGCAGATGAAAAGGCATTGTTTGAAGCTAGAACACTAAAGAATAATTTAGACAACATAAACTTTGACAATTATAATAGTGAGCAAGTTTTGTCTCCACTAACTACTTTTCCTAAAAAGGGTGACAGAGTTGTAATAATTAATATCAACTCTATAGGGACAGTCAAGACAATTAGATTGGACAACAAGATAGAAGTAACTTTGGGAAATATATCTATAAATTGCGACTTAAACAATTTAGCTAATCCTCAAGATTTTAATACTATACAAAAAAGAATTAAACCCAAACCTAAAGATAAATTTGATTTATCTAATGTATCAAAGTCTACAGATAATCAAGAAATTGTTTGGAAAGAAATTATGTTGATAGGGCAAAAAGTATTTGATGCTATTGTATTGTTAGATGAGTTTGTAGAACAATGTCAAGTTACAGGACAAAAACACATAAGGATAGTTCATGGCAAGGGTAGTGGAGCATTGGGTAGGGGGATACAACAACATCTCATGCGTCAACGATATACCAAGCAATTTCGGTATGGTGGATATGGTGAAGGTGATGGTGGCGTAACTATGTTGGAGTTGAAATAATATAAGCAAAGACTTATTATTGTGTGTATCTAGTTTTGTCACATTATTGTGTTGGTAAGTGTACAAACAGAGTATATTAATATGGAAGGAAGTAACAAATAAAATAAAAACAACCAAAAGCGTTCGGGGGTTTGGGTGGATTCCCCAAGAGCTTTTTTGATTCTTTTTTGGCGTCAAAAAAGAATATAGTTGGCTTTGTTGAAAGTTTGTATTTATGTTTAATAATATCGTTGTCACATATGGCATTGCTAAGCCTAAAAATATTTGACAATGATTACTATTTATGTTATACTAAAATCAACTTAGGGGCGGAGCGAAATTCTCCACCGACGGTATAGTCCGTGACGCTTGACTGGATACAGTTTTAAGCTTGATGAGGTGAAATTCCTCAACCGACAGTATAGTCTGGATGAGATAAGTTGATACAATGACCAAATTTTGTTTTGCCTTTGTATGCAGTAGTGTTTTTGTTTTGCTACAAATTTATACTTGTTTTTACCCCTAAAGCAATATTTTCTTTAGGATTTTTTTATGGGTAATACAAATATAATCAATATACATCAGCCTAAATTTTTTACAATACACAATATTGTTACTATTGCATTGTTGTCTGCTTTGAGTTTTGTGCTTTATCAGTTTGCTAGATTGCCTGCTTTTCCATTTTTTCCTAGTTTTTTGCAAGTTAATTTGAGTGTGATACCCATTTTGCTTGCTACATTTATGTTGGGATTGTACGGAGGGCTTACTACTGTTGTAGTGAGAGGGTTGCTTTCTTTGCCATTTGGTGGTGAGACAATGTATATTGGTCCGTTGTCTGACTTTATTTTGGGTGTGGCAGTTGTATTGCCAGTTTGGCTTATTTATAGTAGACGAAAGACAAGGATTAATGCATTGATTGCAATGGGGGTGGCAGTAATAGTTGGTACATTTGTGGCAATTATATCTAATAGGTATATCATAATACCTATGTATGCTGAGCTCTTGTATGGAGGTATGCAACCGATAGTAGATTGGTTAAAACCTTTATATGCTGATATAACTGTAGACAATTTTTACAACATTTATTTGTGGGTAGCTGTCTTGCCTTTCAATCTAATGTGGTTGATACCTGTGACATTAATAACATTTTTTTTGTACAAACCTTTAGAAAATCTGTTAAAATCCGTCCAAAATAGACACAAACAACTAGATGACAAGCAACAGTTGTATAGTCAGTTGGATGATGTGTAAGTGTTTTTGTTGTAAATAATTAAATCACATCTAATTTATTTGGTGAATTCGTTGTAATTTTCTATTTATATGTATTAAAAAATACTAAAATAGCTTTAAATTACTTGCATATTCAAATGATATTTGGTATAATACCAATATGTTCATTTGGAAGTTTAGCTCAGTTGGGAGAGCGTCTGCCTTACAAGCAGAGGGTCGGGGGTTCGAGCCCCTCAACTTCCACCAGTTTTCTTTTTCTTTTGGCAACAAGAATATTTTTGTATTCATGTTGTCATTTTTGTTGTCAGCAGCAGAAATTTTGATTCTACTCTATTGGAGAGGTACAACTAGCGTAGATTAAACAACAAAATACCAACAATCAGCAAAACAGGTGTTTTGACTCCAAAAAAGCTCTTGGGGAATCCCATCAACCCCCCAAACGCTTTAAGGTTGTTTTTATTTAAGTCTGTTCCTTTCTTTCTTAATCTAATCTATTTATATACTCCTTTCTATTGACTAATTAGTTTAATATACAAATATTTGCAATTGATGAGAATATAAATATTATTGACATATGTATTTAAATTTGATAAACTTATTGTTAATATAATTATTAATTCATTAACAAAGTATTGCATAATAATAAACAATAAATAGGAGTATCAAATGGGTATATTTAGAGTAGAGTATGATGGCAAGCCTTCTGTCAATGTGGCAAAAGTATATGTTGTAGACAATAATAGAGAGAAAAAGATAGATGTATTTACTAGAGGAGAGTTTGATATTGTACTCACTATTGATGACTCAAAAAATATTCTAGTATACGATAGAACATCTAAGCCCAAAAATATGCTTAGGCATAAAAAGGTTAAAAAACATGAAGTGTATAAGTATACCTATATCAATACAGGAACAGTAGTGTCTGATGAGTGGGTGATGGACAATCCTATTGTACTAAAAAAGTTGTCACCTAGTTTTGATTGTTTTATAAAACCTAATGGAAAATTGAGTTTTGAAGTATTTGATTCCTTAAAATTTTTGCAAACAGTGGTACAAGGTAGTGCAGAATACAATGTTGGTGAATTGAAGAATTTGGTTGTACCTATAGTATTGAAGCGATTTGAAGCTCACTTTGTTGCTTTTTGTGATGATAAGTGTTTGGTATTGTCTACTATTGACCAATACAAGCAAGACATTGTCAATACATTTAAAGAAAAATTGCGACAAACATTGTCCAAATTTGGTTTGAGTCTTATAGCGTTTGATGTAGAAAAGTTTGAAATAGCACGCAAATTTAATAATGACCAAATACAACAATCTTTTAGTATTGTAGACCAAATAGCATTTGTAGATAGTCTAAATCGCAATGATATTAAAATAAATCTAAATGGTGACTATGATTTTAAAGTAATCAATCACAATGATATCAACAATGTTTTGAGAGCAAATGCATTGTCTGCCAATATTGACAATGTCAAAAATACAGTACATGATAAAATACAAAATCTAGTTGTTCAATTCTTGCCAAAGTGGTGTCAAAAGGGTATTTTTGGCGATAAATTAGTTGACTTTAAGAATGATGTAGAGCTATTGTTTTTGCATTATGCCAATAGAGAGTTTAATAAAATAGGTATAGAGTTTGACAATTTTAGTATAAGCAATTTTGATGTACAATTGCAACCTATAGAAGCACCTATTGATTATAGTTATAGTGATAGTATAGAGTATTTGGTACAATTTAATGATACTGTTGAACATAAAGATGTACAAGTAAAAGTTGCTAGCAACTACAAGTTTTGTATATCTGACTATTATTTGTTGAATGAAGTTTTGTTAGAGTCTGGTTTTGTTGCTATAGAAGATGATTTTGAAGGTGTAAAAAATTTATTACAAGATAAACTAATAGATTATCTTCAATATTTTATGCCACAATGGCGTCACAATGGGGTACAAATTGACGAGTTGAATGGATTCAATCAATGTATAGCAAAGTTGTTTTTGGAATATGCAAATAGTCAGTTGATGGAAATTGGTGTGGAGCTAAAAGAATTTGATATATACAAACTTGATTTGTCTGTTGTAGATATACAAGAAATTGTATCAACAAAACAAAATGAAGTTGTACAACTTACATGGTCTAGCGGTAAGAGCAACTTTGCAGATGACTATACAGGCAAAATAACTACTATTTGTGCCAATGGTGGCATGGAAGTTGAAATATTGGACAACTATATAGGTGATGAAAATTATCAACAATATATCAATGACATAATTTTGCCAAAGATAATTTATAGGTTTGATATACATTTTATTGAGTATGTCATAATCAACCAATTGAGTGTGGTTAATTTAGATGGAGTTAGAAGATTTTTGATAGATTCATTCTTGTTGTCAATCAATAAATATCTCAAAAAATTTGGAGTAAAAATACTAGAGTTTAATGTAGAAAAATTTCCTATAGATATGACAATAATACAAAAGTTTAATAGAGACAAGGATAGAAAAAATGGTATAGATACTGAAAAAGATTGTGAAAATCCAAATAATACTACGACACAAAGTGATAGTACTGAAGAAGTTGCAAGCAAAGATAGTAAAGATGGCAATGCCTTTAAACAAAACTTTAGTTCGTATACTTTTTATGGCAACAACTAGGAAAGGGGAATATCCTAAATATTATGGCAATAAACTTAAAGTTTGATGGTGACAAGACAGTTAGCCTTGTCAAATTGTACACATGTTCTGATTTAGAAAACAAAAAAAAGAGTATCAATATACAAGCTATAGGTGGGTTTGATGTAGTTTTTGTCAAGAATGATCAGTTTAGTGAAAGTATTGTAGAGCAGAGTACTACGCACAAACGAGAAAAGAATGCTGTGCATAAGTATTATTTTGTCAACAAGCAACTGATAGTAGATGACGAATTTATTAACAAGGATTTTTTGGAATATAGAGATGTTGCAACCAATACTATGGTGGCATTGGGGGCAAGATGTGTAATAAAATTGTGTATAGATGATTCAAAGGTCTTTGTAGAAAAGTTGATAGACTTTAAACCAAAGTACAGCAAATATGATTTGAAGCAAGATATTATTCCAAAGATATTAGAGCATTTCAATGGTTTTTTGCTTCAAATAATCAATACTGAGAAGATAGAATACAAAAATCTAGAAGAGCAAAAACCCGAGATAGACAAGTTGCTTCTTAACAAATTTGGCACTATGGTGCAAGAGTATGGTATAAGGATATTGCAATTCAAGATACTTCAATTTATGTCGCCACTGCGTAGTCTAGCCGTGCATGCTGTCCCTATAGAGACTGCTTATACAAGGCAACCAAACCATCAAATAACAGCCAAACAAGTTGCACCACAAATTGCAACATCTCAATCTTCTACACTTTCTAAAGATATTGTGACTATGCTAGAAGATAGAGTATCTTTGTTGGTAGACAAGTCTCTAGACAAAATACAGGCATTTTTGGATTCTAGTATGCAAAGTGTTGTTGAGCAAATTGAATCACATATGACTCAATACAGAAACAATAGTGTTGTAGGTATTATGGAAACCAAGTTGTAGTACAATTATTTTGTGTTAAAAGTTGTGTATCTTTTTTGTATTGATATATATTTTAAATACATGAATATACTATATAAAAGCAAAAGCATTGTATTTATATGCAGTGCTTTTGGTATTTAATTTTTGAGAATATACAAGTAACGGATATTAATAATAAGATACAAACAATCAACAAAAGTAGCATTATTCTTTTTTGACGCCAAAAAAGCTATTGGAGTGGGAAAAATCCCCCAAACTCCCGAACGCTTTAAGGTTGATTTTATTCTAGGTGTTACTTTTTTCTATCTTAATATACTTTATTTGTACACTTCTTAATTTTTTACAAATATTTATTAGGAGTATATATTTCAAAATTCAAAATACAGTTGACATACACAGGGATATATGATATAATGAGAGTATAAATAAGGATGGTTTTAAAGGATATTGCTTGCTCCTTGCTCCTTGCTCCTTGCTCCTTGCTCCTTGCTCCTTGGTATACATATAGAAATATTCTAGATAAAAAAATATATGTAGATTGGAGAGTAAGAGAGATTGGATATAAGGTAGTTGTGGTAGTATAGGCAACAAGTGAATAAATGCAATGTCTTCTAAGATAAATAAATTTTAGGAGATTTTTTTATGAAAAAAAATAAAGCAAGTAAGGCAATGACTAAGATGGTAGCAATAGTATCATTGTCATTGGCAATTGTAGTATTGACAATTGTAGGTATGAATGTATTGGCAAGCAACAAGGCAATTGCTTTGGAGCAACAGAGAAGTGTAGAAAATATACAATCACAAGTAGCTAAGGAGCGAGTAGAAAATAATCATGTAGCAACATCATTAGCTAGCACTGAAGTTGGGGAAAAAATAGTAACATTATTTTCATTAGGTATGTTTCAAGTTTCTGATTATCCGTCATTATATTTGCCGCATCACATATTTGTGTATGCTAGAGTAGATTGGGCGGGTAATTCTTCTGGGATTAATGCTATAGCTGTAGATACTAAAGCAGATTATACAGAGTATTATGTAACAAAAGAATCAAGAGGTCAATGGATGGAAGGTACTGATATGTTTAATAGTAAGTACAGTATTTCACAAAGCAATACCGTACTTTCAAGTGATAAGCAAACTATAACATTTAGTATGAGAGTAATTAGGTTGGAAGATTTTGCATCAAGTAGCAATGAAATTAGGACTTCGGTATGTATTAGAAATTCTAATGGGACTAGTGTATTGGAGGAAAATAGAATAACTACTGACAACAATATTGTATTTAAGTAATTATTGAATAGTCTAAAGTAGTTGGCTTACTTGCTATATTATTTAGTTAATCAATAATATAGCAAGTAGGTTAGTTTTGTAGCACTTTTAGAATCATACTATTGTTCATTGAGTTTATTTTACATATATAATGGAGGTATATTAATATGATTGATATCAAAAAAGTGTTAAAATGTGGAGGTGTATTTACTCTTCTTATAGTAATATTATCTTTGTTTGCTATAGGTTGTGCAAAAGATATGGTAAAAGTTAAAGACTTTTATGGTGAATACGAGTTTGTTTTGCCTTTTCAACACAAGAAAATATCTAGTGATGATGGACACAATAAGTACTCATCAGATTTGTCGTTATTGCAACAAGTAAATTTTTTGGAAGATAAAGGCTATTCAACAAAACAAATCAATACTAGTAAATATGCTGTAGAAATTGACAAAGATGGAGTGAGTAGATATTTTGTTATTTCATCACAAATAGAACATGATACTGACAAGTCTTTTTTTGTATTAGATAATATGGGTACAACACTTTCGTACATAGACAACGAAAGTTATAGCGTAAATATAGTTTGCTTATTTCCTCAATACTTCATATTGGGTGATGCTAGCCCTTCTTATCAATTGGCTTATATAACTAGTGTTGATTTTTTTGCATTTAAGCGTTTTTATGAAAGTACAAAGAAAGATGAATATAAGTTTGATTTGTTAACTCAAACTATTTCATTTGATGCAATAGCTACTCTTGATGGTATTTACAACGGTAAAGACAATAAAACTCAAAATGTTAGAATAGATATGCAAGTAGCCGAAAATGTAGTATCAAATACTGGTTGTGGAAATAGAGTAGATATATCAGTTGTTGTATTGTAATATAAATTTAATAGGGAGAGATATATGAATATAATTAATGTAAAAAAAATCTCAACAATCAATCTAATTGGTTCTATTATTCTTGTAGCAATATTGTCTTTGGTTGCTATAGGTTGTACAAATCAAGTTCAAGCAAAAGACACAATTGCTGTAAAAGACTTTTATGACGAATACGAATTTGTTTTGCCATTTGAACATGAGAGAGTAGAGAGTGCAAATGGTATTAGTGAAAAATCATACAAGTCCAATCTTTCTTTGTTGCAACAAGCAGGTATACTAGAAGAAAAAGGATACAAAGTTAGTTTGTTCCACGATGTTATTGAAAGTACTAAAATATTTATAGAGATTGTAGATAATAATATTAGTAGATACTTTTCTATTTATGCAAAATACACAGCAGGCACTAGTCACCCTACATTTAAATTAGATAATCTTGGGATAGAGTTTATCAAAATAGATGGCGAAAATAGTGAAAAGTTGTCATCAATAACTACAAACTGTCTATTTCCTCAACAGTTGATATTGGGGGACTTTAATCCTAGTGTTGGTTTGTATCAAACAGTAGGGGATTTCTTTGCATTTAAGAGATTTTATGAAAATACAAAGAAAGAAGGCTATAGATATGATTCATCAACTGATGCTATTTCATTTGACACAACAGCTGTATTTATACAAGACATATCCAATCCTAATGGAGAAACTAAAAGTGTGAGAGTTGATATAAAAATACAACAAGAGACAATCAAAACTTATACGGTTGAAGTATCATTTACAATTTTATAGTTGTTGTAATATTGTATAAATATAATGAATTTAAGATTGAAAGAAGAAACACCTAAATAAAAATTAACCATAAAGAGTTCGGGGGTGGGGGATTCGCAACTCCCAACAGCTTCCTTGGTTCTTTTTTGGCGTCAAAAAAGAACCATGCTGGTTTGTTTGAAAGTTTGTATTTTACTGTTAATAATCGTTCATTTTATACTTTCGTTGTATCAAGGCATACACAAAGCTTGTTGACAAATTGTTGGATATACTATATAATCAAGTTCTATGAAGAATTTAATTATATTTGGTCACAATGACTTAAATAAGTCCATGGTGTCAAAATACTGGCTAGAGCATTTGCAAGCTAAAAAAGATAAAGATACTACAATACTTTGTTTGTGTGAACAACTCAAAGATGGCAATTTTTATACGGCTATTCAAAGAGATATACTCAAAAACCATGATAGAATACTGATTGTTTTCCCACTATATTGGTATAGTCATCCTAGTCTGTTACAAAAGTATTTAGAACAAGTTTTAACGGGGACAGACAATGCAGAGTTTGTCAATGAGTTGCGTCTCAACCAATCTAAGGAGTTGATGATTGCCGTGTCAGCAGCTGCAGAAGCTAAGAACTTTGGATTTGGGGGAGCAGCCAATTTGCCTTTGGATATGTATTTGTCTAATTGGTATGGTTTTGCAAAATACTGCAATATGTTGTTTAAGCCTATTTACTGTACTTACAATGTATACACTCTATCCAAAGAGCAATTGATTGCAGAGTGTGACAAGGCTTATAATCAGTTTTTGACTTCAAAAGGAAGATAGTTGCTAAAAATTGTTTGTATTGTCAAACAATAACAAAATCAACAAGTATATACAAAAAGACAAGTCTTGTACTGCAAGACTTGTCTTTTTGTATTGGCAGGGGAGACGCGATTCGAACACGCAACCAATGGTTTTGGAGACCACTACTCTACCGTTGAGCCACTCCCCTTTGCTTGGTATAGTATATCATGAAGACAAAAATTTGTCAAATGGTTGACATAAGTTATTGTATGAGACAAAACAAAATTGTATGTGAGAGTGGATTGATAGGGATACTATATAATTGCAAAATAACATATGGAGTTAAAACAAAATATATAAAATATTGATGGATTATATTTAGTTAACTCAACAAATTTATCCTAATGCTACATCCAAAATCATCATTAGTACAAACCCCAATATGCACCCTAGAGTAGTCAAGCGTTTGTTTTCTTCGGTAGCTGATGGCAATAACTCAGATGCAACAACGGCAAGCATAGCTCCTGCCGAGAAAGATAGAGCAAAGGGGAGTATAGAATTGACACTTGTTGCTAGCCAATATCCAAAGAGTGCTGATACAAGCTCTACTAAGCCACTCATTTGTCCAAAGAAAAATGATTTTTTTAATGACATACCCTCTCTTCGCAATGGGATTGCTACCGCTACCCCTTCGGGAAAGTCTTGTATTCCTATTCCTATAGCTAGCAACAAAACCTCTGCAATGCCGTAGTTGTGTACACCCAAAGCCCATGTCCCGACGGCAACACCTATTACTAGCCCCTCAGGGATATTGTGTAATGTTATTGATGATACTATCAAAAAACTTCGCTTTTTTTGGTCGTTGTTGAGTAGTGGACTGTGACTTAATTTTTCCCACTTATTGACAATTATATCTGTACAAATTATCAATATTCCACCCAACAAAAACCCAAAAGCAGGCCACAACCATTCTACATACCCAAGAGTATTGGATAGGTCAATTGCAGGGGATAGCAAAGACCAAAAACATGCCGCTATCATAATCCCTGATGATACGCCCATCATGGTGTTGAGTACGCTATATTTGACATTTTTGAAGATAAAAACACAAGCAGCACCTATTGCTGTGATTATCCATACAAACAATCCAGCAATTATTGTTACTACAATAGGATCTATTTTTTCAAAATATTCAAACATATATAAGTGATTTTGGATTTTAATTTTTTTAAGGTAGAGTGTTCAATAAACTATTATACTTAAAGATATGTCAAGTATTTGTTTTGTGTTATAAAATAATATAAGGTATTTTAAACAATAATTTATACTATTTAAAATATCTTATCAAAAATATATCATATTAAAAGAATTTTGTAAAACAAAAAACATAACCTTGCTTTCTATTTAGCATTGGTTATGTTTTGATAATATACTTACTTATTGTAGCAAATAATACAAAATGGTGCACCCATAGGGACTCGAACCCCAAACTAAGGTTCCGTAGACCTTCGTGATATCCATTTCACCATGGGTGCAAAAATAAAAACGGATTATATATACAACTTTAATCTAATAATAACTAGAGTATAAAGTGTAGCAATTTAGTCATTATATCAAAATAGCTCCAAACTGTCAACTATTTGATTGAGTTTTATCTAGATTTGTGGTATAATATACATATGAAAGGTTATAAGGTAGCTAGTATTGGACATTTGGAGCTTGTTGAAATGCCTAGCGAAGTAGGGGAAGCTCAAGTCAAAGTCAAAGTCAATAAGGCTGGGTTGTCTAGAGAAGATGTTTCTCAACTTAGCAAAAAGCAGTCTAGTCAATACATTATTAGTCGTCAGTGTGTAGGTATGGTAGTAGAAGCAGGGAGCAATGTGCATACTGTTGAACGGGGAAATCGTGTACTTATTAGTCCATATATACCATGCAATCATTGTGTAGAGTGCAAAGAAGGCAATTTTGCACTATGTTTTGATCTTAAGGTTGCTGGCAAAAATATAGACGGATACTTGCGTGACTTCGTAGTGACAGAAGCTAGCAATTTGTATTTGTTGCCTGAGAATGTGTCAGACAATCAAGCAGTATTTGTAGAGCATACAGCTAGAGCTTTGGCAATCATGTCTAAGCTTAATATACAAAAAGGTAATCATGTTGTAATAGTGGGAGCAAGTATAGTTGGATTGATATTAGCACAACTTGCAATTTATTATCAAGCTATACCAATCTTGGTAGATGGAAGACAGTCCCATCTAGATATGGCAAACAAGTTGGGAATATACTATACTATTAATTATGTAAGTGTAGACCCATACAAAAAGATAGAAGCTATCACAGGTGGGCGATTGTCAGAAAATTTGGTTTTGTTAGGTAGTGGCAACTTTAGTTTGTTTAATAGTACTAGATTTTTGATGAGTGGTGGTTGTGTAGTTGTAGCTGATGTAGAAATATACAAAGATAATGATAGCAGTGCCGTTCAAGCTATAGCCGAAAAACAACTTTCGTTGTACGGAATCAACAACGGATTGAAATATTTTATGCCAGCCATCAATCTATTGGCTAATAAGACTATATTGGTAGCACAATTTGTATCTAAAGAAATCAAGTTTGACCAAGTTGAACAAAATATGCAGTACATGTCTAGCAATCCTTATGAACATGTCAAAGTTATTGTAAGTAGCAATTAAATTATGTAAGTTTATTGAGATATTGTCAGTTTGTAGAAAATATGAAAGTGTACAATTAGCTATTATTAACATTAATATACAAACTTTCATCAAACCAACTATGTTCTTTTTTGATTCCAAAAAGAACCAAAAAAAAACATTTTTTTGGTGGGTGAGAATTCACCCGAACGCTTTAAAGTTGATTTTATTTTAGTATTACTTCTTTCCATCTTAATATACTCTATTTTTACACTCTCAAACAAAATATAATATGAAATTTATACACAACCTGTAAGCACTCTAGTGTAGTTACACATTTAATTATTATGTATTGCTAAGAGTAGGATATACTAAAACTAGTATACACTAAGAGTGGGATAGACCTGTGTTGTTGATGTGATTGTGATGCTTTACATAGATATAACATTATTACTTCATTTTCCATGCTGACAAGTTGCCGATGTCTTTGTATTTTTCGTTGTTGCGTATCAAAAATTCTTTGGCCAATGCTAGATACGCCATATTTCCTGTGCTACGAGGGTCAAACTGCAAAATCGGTAGTCCATAACTTGGAGCTTCGGATAGTCTAATATTGCGTGGAATTTTTGTTTCGTATACTAGTTTTTTAAAATAGTTGGTAAGATCTGCTAGTACGCTTTGTGCTAGTAAAGAGCGGGGGTCATACATAGTTAGCACGATACCTTCTATTTCTAAATTGGGATTGTAATGTTGTTTTACAAGATTGATAGTGTTCATAAGTTGAGTTATGCCCTCTAGTGCATAAAATTCACCTTGTAATGGGACTAGTACGCTATTGGCGACTGTAAGTGCATTGATAGTTAGCAATCCCAAAGATGGTGGGCAGTCTATCATAATGTATTCATAGTCCTGTACAATAGGTGAGAGTGCGTTTTTGAGTACTTTATCCCGCCTTTTTGCTTTGTTGTACAGTTCAATTTCTGCACCCGCTAAGTCTATAGTGCTTGGTATTGTGTGTAGTCCGCTTATGCTAGTTGTTTTGATTGCATCTTTGGCAATACAATCTCCTATAAGCAAATCATATATAGTGCCATATTGATTGGATTTTTGTATGCCTAATCCACTGCTAGCATTCCCTTGAGGATCAATATCTACAAGCAAAACTTTTTTGCCTAATGCGGCTAAGGTTGCTGAAAGGTTGATGCAAGTTGTAGTCTTGCCAACGCCTCCCTTTTGATTGGAAAAAGCTATAACTTTGGACATGTGTTTATTATAGCATATATTGTTATATTTTGACTAATGTTTTGTTAGAAATCATTATTGTAGCAAAATACATATATCAAAATTTATAATTATTTTTGTTTTTAAATCAATTTAATTAATTATTAATATATGAATTTTGTATTAATAACCATATATTTAAACATTAATAGTAAAATAAATGTCATTTTTGTAAACAATATGTAAATTAAAGTTTAATTTTGTTTGACAAATATTTATAAATGGTGTATAATATTCACTATAACTCTTTTGTAGTTAATTATTTGTTGTATATTTGTTTTATTTAACAATATAAGATGTAACTATATTAATAATATATTTAAAAATATTGAGATTAAAAACAAATTGTAATGTCAGTGCAAATAAAATGGTACAATAATTTCTGTAAAAATTTCGTTACAGTTGTGGCAAATTATGTTATAATATAAGTTGATTGTAGTATAGTTTTTTATTAAATTTTGGTATGATATTCCAAAATTTTCAAGTTATATAAACTATACATAAATAAAATATGTATATAAGCAAGATACTATTTTGTAGGTAGCTATTGATATTATTGCTAGTTGGTTGAATATTTAAGTAATTTATTCAAAAAATCAATACCGAAAGTTAGTATTTGATGTCGTATATTTATGAATATTATGTTTAAAAAGAATAAAAAATTATATATCCTATCTATGTTGTTAGTAATTTTGTCTATATCTGTATTGATAGCAATATGTGCTAGTTACTACTTAGATAGGGAGAATATCGTAATTTACAACAATATTCTGGTTGGCAATGTAGCTCCTATAGTACTTGCTAGTATAAAGGGCTTGATGCCAATTGCTTATTTTGGTATAGCATTTATTGCTGTGTTTGGAGTGATTGGTGCGATATTCGGTTTTAGATATTGGAGATATGTAGTAATCAAAAATAAGCAAAGACAAGTTTTGAAACAAAATTCTTTTAAGATAGATTAAGTGGTGTATTTTAGTGTTGATTGGTTCTTGGTTAGTTTTGATTGATTTAGTTGCAATTATAAATTTATGTATTAATAAAAGATAGTTTGGTCTAAAACCAAATTGAAAACCAAAAATTTAGGAAAATGGTTTGCAGATATGTTGAAATCACAAAAGTTTAAATTAATTATGCTAGGATGCGTTGGACTATTGGGTGCTATTTTGCTTGCATCTATTTTGGTCATGCAGTCTAGTTTGCCTGTCACTCATGTAGGTGTTGGCAAAGCAACATCTGTAGCCAACATTCAGACCGTTAATTTTAGTGCTAATTTCATAGACCAAATATTGGATTGGATTGGTCAACAAGAAACTTGGGTATTGTTCTTTGTTGTAATGGGGTCGGCAATCGTAGTTATATTTATAATTTGGATGATTGCCTACATTATTTACAAATTCTTTTTTTCTAAACGCAAATCTAGAGATGGTGGGTACTCGGCTGATTTCAATGCATTAGATGAAGGAGACTTTGTTGCTCCACCAAGATTTGAAAGTTCAAATCCTGTTCCACCAAGTGCTAGTTCGGCAGTATATGATGTGGCAAATTTGCCATCATTTGATCAACCTTTGCAATTAGATGTACAACAGTTGCCCGATATGACTACTATACACAATGCCTCAGCACCTAGTAGTGGAGAAGCTAGAGTGTATGGCAACAATAGAGTCAACAAGGCAATGCAACAAAAGGTAGGATTTGATTTAAATACACCATTTGTATCACAAAGAAAGATTGCAAGCGATGCAGAAACTCTTAGTCCTGCAGATTTGATACAAATGAGAATTGAAGAGATAAAGGGTGAGAGGGAAGTTATAGAAGATAGACTTGTGAGAGTGGGAGAAGAGTATAATTTGCTTAAAGCACAATATGATTCTTCTGTTGCTCAAGCTGAAAAAGATATTGTAGAGATGCAAGATGAGATTGCCGATTTACAAGATTGGTTGCATCAAGCTCCTAAGAAAGAAAAAGATAGGATAATAGCAGATATAGAAGCTAGAGAAGTGGCAATAGGTGAAGCGTATTCACACATTTCCAACCTTACAGATCCCAATTCAGGTGCAGCTGCAGATTTGGCTGTACTCAAATTGGCACAAAGCAATTTGTATCAAGCTAAGATAGAAAATGAAGAAGAGTTGGTAAAAGCAAAGGCAGACTTGCAAATGCTTCATATGCGTGAAGAGCTAGAAGCACCTGAGAGAGAGAGAGAGAGACAAGAAAAGGTTAATAGATTGCGTGGCATAATGCAAGAAGTCAATCAACTACAAGCCGAAGAAGATGTATTTGAAGAAAAACTTGCAAAACGCAATAAAGAAAAAGAATTATTAAAGACAGAGAATATTACGCTACAACACGCAATCATGTCTACGGTAGATTTGGAAGAAGTTGTAAGCGTATCCCAAAGAATTCAGTCCAACAATCAAGCTATAATGGAGCTTGATAAAAAGAATAATGAAGATTTGCGAAATCGTACAGTTAGACCTGCTAGTTTGTCTAAGTTAAAAAGAGATGCTGACGACTTGATATTAGAATTGAAGCTTTCGTACAATGAGGTAGTAAAAGAAGAAGATGAAGTACTTATAGATGTCACAAGACAGTCCATGATAGACGAAATCAATGAGTCTAAGCGAGTAGCACAAGACTTGATGATACGAAGTCAACACAAGCATGATACTTTTACTCAAGATTACCATCGCAATTTGACCGATGCTGCATTTGATATTTCAAATGCAATGCGTGAAGCCGAAAATGAGGTAGTAGCAGCAAGTGATAGATTGAAGTCAATCATAGACAAATTAGCTAAGGCAACAGGTACTCAAGCCAATTTGCTTACTATAGATAGATTGGCAGCAGAAGATGCCGTACAAATAGCCAAAGTAGCTTTGGAGAGAGTAAAGGCTCAAGGTATCAAGGATAGAATTGCTGCCAAAACCAAGTTGGACAATGATATCATAGAAGCTGCTAAAGAAGTAGATAGGGCAAGGAGAGAGTATGATACTCTCATAGCCAAACAACGCAATATTGATAGCGAAGCCAAATATGCAGTTATATCAGGTAGTGGTGTAATTTCAAAGATGCGTAAAGAGTACGAATCTTTGGAAAAAGAAAAGGAAAAAGAAAGACGCCGTATCAAGGAAGAGTTTGAAAAGAGACAAGCAGAACTTATTGGTGAGAGAGAGCGCTTAGGAGAAGAAGCAAGCTTAGAAACACGACTACAGATGGCGTTGCAACAAGATGTCATCAAGGCACAAAAGGGTGATAAAGAAGCTAAAACAAGACTAGAGCATCACTTGACATCAAAGATGCATGCTGATGAAAAAGAATTGTTTGATGTGATGCGACCTGATGAGAAGTGGCGTTTTATCGTCATGGAAGTAGAGGAATTGATTAGGCGAACACGCCAAACTTCTAGAGAAAAATTGTCAGCAATAGCTGCTGAAGAAGAAGCATTGCTAGCAAAATTGGAGGCAGACGAAAGAGTGAGACAAGTAGAAGCATCAGCCGAAGAGGCTAGAAGAAAGATGGAATCTCAAATTGCTCAATCTCAAATTGATGCAGATTATGCTAGGTTGCAATCGGTAGATTCTATGATAGCTGCAAAAGAGTTGGCAGAAAAACAAGCTGAGGAGCTTATGCGTGTAGCTTACGAAGAGCGACGCAAGGCAAATGAGTTGGTAGAAGCTGTCAAGCAGAGGTCATTAGAAGCCAAGAGATTGGCAGAAGAAATTGTTGGCAATTTCAAAGGTGGCAATTTAGAAGATGAAGATATAAACAATCCTCAAAGTATAGCAGATTCTAACATGCAATTTAACAATATTGTAGAACAAGCTATGCATGGTCAAAATGACTTGGATTTGGATATGTCATTATTGAAATCAGATCCGACGAAAATGTTGGGTGATCAAAGTGATTCTTTGGATTTGGTCAATCAAATGCTAGATGAAGCTATATCTCAAAAGCAAGAACCACCTATTGTTGAAGATGTTCAACAACCATTGCCAGAGCCTACCGAACAAGTACAGCCATCGTTAGAGCCGGATATTCAGTTTCAACCCCAACAACCATCATTTAATCAACCATCATTTGCACAAGATAGTTTGCAATCTACATTTGTAGAGATGCCTATAGACAACAATAATGTGATTTATAATCAAGCACCAATAGATAATGGTGAAGTACACTATAGTGGACCTATACATTCTAAGAGTGACTTTGATAATGATACTAATATGCAATATAGTTACAATCAAATGGATGCCGAAATCAATGCGGCGGCACAAGATTTGGAATTTGCTAAGTCAGATTTAGCAAGAGCAAAACAAGTCGCACAGTTTAGTGTAAAGCCTTTTGACAATGGAGGCAATGTTCCTTTTGAGCAACAACCAAAATTTTTACCCAACCAAAAATCTCAGATTGATCCTGCAGAGATGGAAGCTCAAATTTTGGCTAAATTAGAAGCTAAGTTTCAAGAAGAAGAGAAAAGGCGAGAAGAACAAGAACGCTTGAGAGTATTAGAAGAAGAACAAAAGAAGTTAGATGATGCACGCCAAAAGCAATTGGATGAAGAGTTGGAAAAAATAAAAGGGTTGCGTCAAAAGATAGAATTGGAACAGGCACAACAAAAGTTGATGATGGAGGAGAAAATTCGTGAAAGTCAACAAATTGAAAAGCCTAATAATATGCAACAACAAGCTATAGATTTTGAAAAGCAATCTCTCAATGCCGAAAAGCAAGCTCTGGAAGCTCAAAGGAGAGCAATTGAAGAAGAAAAGAAAGCTATAGAAAATGAAAGACTTATCAAAGAACAAATAGAAGAGACAAAGCGACAATTTAAGGAAGAGAGAGATAGAATTGAAAATGAGAGACAAAAGCAAATAGAAGAAGCAAATAAAGAAGTAGATAGATTAAAGCTTGAGTTGTTAGAAGAGCGACAAAGAGAGGAGATGAGAAAGATAGAAGAGAGGCAAAAGGAAGAGTTGAGAAAGGTAGAAGAAGAAAAACAGTTGCAAGTTGCAGCCGTTGCTAAACAAGTAGAATACTTGCGACAACAAATGTTGCAGGAGCAGCAAAATGTAGAACATTATAAGAATCTACAACAACAACAACAAGAAGATCAAGAGTTGATACAAACAGCACAAATTGCAGATGAAGAATCAGAGATACTGCAACTGCTAGAACAAGAAAAACAGGAACTGGAGGAAGAGATGAGACGAGCATCTTATATAGTAGACGAAAGTAGCTTAAAGCTTCTTCGTCCTGAGTCTGGAGTTCGTGATCATGTATACACTGTAGCAAGTGATATTAGACGCATGGCCAAGGATGCTGCCGCTCAAGCTATCAAGCAAGCTCAAGATGCTAAGGAAGAAGCAGAAAAAGTTCGTCAAGCTATGGAACAAGAAATCTTGCGTGTAAGACAAGAAATTGAAAGTAGTAAAAAGGTTACCGAATTAGAATCTCATTATGCTGCTATAGAGTCCAAAGCTCAAGAAGAAGTGCGACAAGCTCAAGAGAGGGCAGAAAGAGCGGAGGCTTTGGCAAAACAAACTCAATTGGCGGAAGCAAGTACTGTTCAAAAGGTAGAAGAAGCCATATTGGCAGCACGCAAAGCTGCTGAAGAAGCTATAAATGATGCTGTAAAACAGTCCAAAGATGCCAATGCTATGGTAGAAACTATCAAAGCTCAAGCTGATTTGGAAGTTAATCAACTCAAAAAAGAACTTCAAAAAGAACTTCAAGAGCTAAAACAAGAGAGAGATAGGGAGATTGGGCAACGAGTAGAAGAGTACGAAAAGGCTTTGCGTAATGCAGAATTGGCTGCTTCTTCTAGAGCAGAAAAGGCAGAGTCGGCATTTAGAGAATTGGAATTGGCTACTCAAAGAGCTATTCAAGAAAACGAACGACGAGCAGAACAAACTCTCAAGGAAGTGCAAGAAAAGGCTAATCAACATGCCAAGGAAGCAGAAGAAAAAGCTATGCAGTTGGCTAAACAAGCAGAAGAAAAAGCAATGTTGTTGGCAAAAGCGGCAGAGGAAAAAGCTTTGTTGGAAGCCAAAATAGCTAAGGAGCAATCAGAACAAAAAGCTAAAGAGGCACAAGAGAAGGCAGAAGCATTGGCAAGGGAAGCGCAAGAAAAAGCAGACAAATTGGCAAGAGAAGCACAAGAAAAAGCGGATAGATTGGCAAGGGAAGCACAAGAAAATGCAGACAAAAAAGCCAAAGAAGCACAAGATAGAGCCGAATTGATAGCCAAAGAAGCACAAGAAAAACTAGCTCAACAAACATATCAACTTAAAGAGCAAGAAGAAAAGGCAAAAATTGCAGCCAAGGAAGCTGACGAAAAGAGAGCTAGGATAAGAGCTAAAATAAATGCTAAAAAACATGAAATTGCATCTTTGAGAGAAAGGATTGCACATATTAAGAATGAAGCAGATGTAACTAGTGTGATAGATAGACTCAATATTATGAGCCAATTCTTAGATGAAGATGAAAAGGCGAGTGTTGAGCTTCAGGATCTTATTCAACGAACTGCTATGGACGCAAGGCATTCTGGTGAGATAGCAATGCTTAGAACCAAATTGGATGAGACATCATCAGTTGCTACCCAACCTAATGACAATTTGTTGCCACCACCATTGAGGCGTCCAAGACAGCCATTGAGGCGTAGACCTGCTCCAACTAGTAGAGCAATGAGACCAATGCGTAGACGCCCTAGTGTTCGCAATGCACGCCCTACAGGTAGACCAGCCGCTAGAACAGGTAGAGCTAGACCACCTAGATAATAATTACAAATTTTGATTGCTTTTCATCATTGTATGGAGCTAAAAATTTGTTTTAATTGCAACAATATTTTGTTTGTATTTTATAAACAAAATATAGTTCAAATATTTATATTCTTTAATTACAATAATTATCCAAATAAATAAAGTAATATTTTTGTATAAGATTGACAAATATATAGATATAAAGTAAAATTATATCGAAGTGTACTCTCTAATCTATCCTTGAGTGTAGTGCTAATAAGTACTTACATTCAAGGTTGTAGAGTTTGTTTGGAACTATATTGTAAACAACAAAAAGCTAATTGAAGTTATCATATTTTTGAATTATTCAATAATAGATAATTGGAAATTTATTTAAGACACTAACCCTATTTTACAAAAACTACAAATGGAGAAACAAACATGTTAAGTTCGCAAGATTGGTCTGATCAAGAGATCTTAGGTACTGACATGGTAGACACTGTGGACAATCAGTATGATAGTCCTGGGTATGATGACTACTATGATGATGCCGAATATGATGACTATGATGATGGTTATGATGACGAAAGTTATGATGACGATTATGACAATGACTATGCGGGAGATTATTATTATCAACGGCAGTTGGATAGAGTATTGGACGAGTTGTCTGAACTTAAAAAGAGTATAAAATCCAATAATACTGTTGCTAATCAACCCAATCAAGTGCATTTTGCACCTGACCATATTTCTTGGCCACCTGTTGTGCAACCAGCACGCCCTAGTGCATACAATCATTATTCGTTGTATGGCAATTCTATGGTGCCAAATGAGCCGCCGGTTGACAATGCTCTAAAGGGAGAGTTGTATCAACTAAGAGAGCAACTCAACAAGATTAGAGAAGATATTGGTGCAGAAAAGCATGAGCAACGCTTGCAAGCAGAAATTGCAAAACTTAAGGATGACTTTAGTAAGGAACGCACTGCTGATCAAAGAGCCAACGAAAATCGTAGAGAAATGTTGTCTGAGATGGCAAAACTTAATGGCAATACTGAACTAGAAAAGATGAAGTCAACTTTTGAGCTAGAAAAAATTCGTAGTGCTGCCGAGCTAGAGAAAATCAAGGCGAATGCCGAATTGGAGAAAATCAAGCTTTCTGCTGAGCTTGAAAGGACAAAAGCTGACACAGAGATGATGAGATTGGGTAATGGTCTAGACCTCAACAATAAGTTGAATATGGACAACTCATTCAAGAAAGAAATAGATAAATTGAGTGGACAGTTGGACAATCTTAGAGGGGATAACGGCAACAGTATGTATGGGGCAGAAATAGCTCGCCTCAATGCTCAAATTTTGGCATTGCAAAATGCAGCAATTGCTAATAGTTATGGTGCAACAATTGCTCCTAAGGTACAACATCATGAGCATGGCTATGTGCCAACAGCTGTTTTGCCAGCTAGCGTTGCCAATAGTAGCAATGATTTGAAAGATGAAATTGCAAGGCTTACTGCTCAAATCAATAGAATGAGTGATAAGCAAGAGCAAGAGAGATATTTGAGTAGTGAGTTTGAAAAAGTCAACAAGGGTTTTGGTGATATACAAAACAGAAATAATACAAAAGATATAAGGTCATATCAGGCACAATTTAACAATACAATTTTGCAAGAGCTACGCCATCTTTCTGAAAAAGTTGAGGCGTTACCAAAAAACGAATTAAGCCCTCAAGAGGATAGTAATGACTATCTTGACGGTGGAGAAGTTTATAATTTTTCTACAAATCTTGAGGGCGTAGTCTCGCAAAATATAGACAATGACAGTGTACAATTGCCTTTAGGATATATTCAATCACTAGCCAAAAAGGCAAAACGCAACAATATAAACAATCCAGTACTGACTGTCAAAGTCCCCGAGCAACCCGCAATTACCCCACAAATAGACACAGAAGTTATAAAGGCTGAAGTTAGGGCAGAGCTAGAAAAAGCCAAACTTGAAGCACAAGAAGAGTTGGAAAAGGCACAAGCTAAACAAGAAAGTGCTCAATTTTTGGACAATCTTGTTAAGCAATTAGATGATATCAACAAGAGATTGGATAGTTCGCCAGTTGATGAAGAATTGAAAGCTAAAGTTAAGGCTGAATTGGAAGAAGCACAATCTCAAGAGAGAGCAAAATTAGAAAATATACAAGCTATAGACAATATTACTCACACTGTTGGTAAGATACATGAGCAGTTAGTGGACTTTAAAGTTGTAGAAGATAGAGTATCTCAATTGCTACAAAAGCAAGAAATAGCAGGCAACAACTACGCTAAGTTGATGGGCGATGTATCTTTTATGAGAGAAAGATTGCAAGAGTTGTCTACAATTGGACAAGCTTCTAGTAGTAGTACTGTAAGTTTGAATCAAGATGACAAGCAATATTTGACGCAACTAGGGCAAGAGTTGACTGTAGTGCGTCAAGCTATAGCCGATTTAGCAAAAATACCTCAAGTATTGAGTGCAAATCAAGGCAATTCTTCTGCAGCTGAGTTCAAACAAGATATTGAGTTATTGTCTAAAGATATTGCAAGTATTAGACGACAACTTGAGTTGATAATTGGTGGAAATACCGAAAGCTTGAAACCTGACTATGGTGACTACCTTAGCAGTGATATGTTGGTAACAGAATTGGGTAGATTGTCTACTAGAATGGATAATGAATTATCTAATGTATCCAATCAACTATTGTCTTTTAGCAATGTTTTGCAAAGCGATGTGCAGTATATTCGTCAACAAATAGAATCTAATTCGGGTGACAATGGAGCAAATGAAAATGTAGATATCACAGAGCAACTTAGCGAGTTGGTACAAGAAATCAAGTCAGCACGATTGGTTGATCAGGCAGATATAGCACAAGAATTGGAAGGTTTGAGAAGTGATATAAGTGAGGCGATGTTGGCAGGTAGCGAAGGTGAATTTGGGGATATTGTACTCAAATCAAGTATAGAGCAATTGTTGAATAAAGTAGAAGAGCTTTCTCAACAAGTTCAAGATATTAAGGAAAACTTAAAGACAAGTGACAGTACTAGTGAAGTGACATTACATAGTGTCAACAATCTAGAGTCTGAACGCATATTGAGTGAACTCAATAGTTTGAAATATGATGTTAGAGCTTTGAACAACCAAGTTAGTACTATAGCTGACATTAATGACAATGATAGATTGGGTGATGGGTTGCTTGTTGGTGAGTTGACTTCATTACGCAATGCTATAGAACAACATGCCAATTCTTCTAGTGTTGGTGTACTCAATGAGATAGCTAGTTTGAAAGAAGCTATTGAAAAATCTAGTTTGGACATCAGTCAAGTTGTTACTGGACAGTACGAACTTATTAGTGAGCAATTGGATGCTAGCATAGATATGTTTGATCAACAGTTGACTGATCTCAATACTACAGTAGTGTCAGATTTGACAGAGGTATTTGCAAAGTACGAAACGACTATAGACAATGCCAATTCAAGTGATATTAGTCAAAAACTTGAATCAATACAAGAGAATATACAACAGTCGGGCGAACAAGCCAAACAAAGTGCGGTTACTATTAGTCAAGAGTTGTCGTCATTACAATCTTTGGTAGAACAAGTAGCTTTGGATACAAATATTAACTCTAGTGTATATGGTGGCAACATCAAGCAAGAGTTTGATTCTCTTAAGCAATTATTGCAAAAAGAACAAGAAGCAAATAGTCACAATATGACAGACTTGTTGTCGCTTCAAAACTCTATTACCAACACTATTCAAGGCAATTTCAACAATTTGTCAAAGCAAAATGAGACCAATCATCACATGTTGCAACAAAGTCATGTTGGAATTATGTCAGCACTAGACAGTCTAGCATCACAATTGGCTACAGTTGAAGATATCAAAGACAATTCTTTGTTGTTGTCAATACAACAAGAAATAGTAGCTTTAAAAAACAATCATCTATTGTTGGAACAATCACACAACAATCATATACTAGATGCTATAGAAAGGTTGCATAATCAACTCAATCTTTATGTCAATGGAACAAAAGATTATGAAAATAGTCTAAAGTTTGATATGGGAGAAGATGACAATAAAAATCATCAATTTCTATCTATAAAAGACAATCTAGCATCAATCAATCGTGAACTTGCTCAAATCAACTCAGATGGTGGTATTTCTAGTGCATTAGATGTGATAATGCTTCAAAATGAAATTATAGAATTGCGTACGCAATTTGATATTTCTAATGAGAAACTAGAACAAAAACAATCTACTATTTTGGAGAGTATTAAAAATATTGGCAATAATGTGGGAAGTGCAGACAATTCTAATTTGGTCAATACAGTGGTAGATGGAGTAAGACAAGAGTTGAGCACATTGCGTCAAGACTTTAATCAAGTACTTGCTAGCAACAACGAGACTGAAGATGCTATAGATGGGTTGTTGTTAGAAGAACTAGTATCCCTCAAGTCTACAATCAAAGACATGAGCGTACCTACTGCTACTCTAGATACCCAAGCACTCAATGATATATTGTCTGCTATAAAGCAAGAAGTTGGACAATTATCTCAAAATAGTACTGACAGTCAAGCAATTGAAGAATTAAAAGTAGATATACAAGAACTAGTACAAAGACTAAATACCAATACAGCTGATCAAAATGCACAAGGTCTTGCTGATATCAAAAAACAACTCAATCAACTTAAAGATATTACAAACAAGATTGTTGCCAACAATGAGTTTGTCAATGACTTTGCAGAACAATTTGAATTGTTGCAAAAAGAGTTGCGTGAAGTTAAGAAAATTAAAGAAGAACCTGATTATAGTGCACTCAATGAGATTATGCAAGTTCGCAATGAGTTTGATGCTATTAAGACTCAACTTTCTAAGCTTGCTGACAATGCTATAGACAATAGTCAAATTCAAGATGACAATCAAAATATTGTTAAAGAATTGCAAGCTATCAAGAGAGATATCTTTAATGTCAGTATGGCAAATGTAGGCGATAATGGTGTAGATGAGTTTGAAAATTATAATCAAATTTTGTTTGATGAAATCACAAGATTGAGTGAACAAATTCAAGAAATAAAAACAGTAGACCAAAATCGTTCTATAGACGAAATATTGCAAGAAATATCAGATGTTAAACGCACAATAAGTGAAAATAATCAACAACTTTTTGCCAATGACAGTGAGCTAGATAGCAAGCTAGATAGATTGAGAGATGAATTGGTACAATTGTTGAATGATAAAGAATAGTAAAAGCATTTGATAAGTATGGTATAAAAAAGTAATTGAAGTTAAAATTTAGTTGTTTTTGTCAAAAACCGCCCATGATTAGTGGGTGGTTTTTGGTTTATTCTCAAAAACCTTGACAATATTTAAAAAATTTGTTACAATAAAAATTATATTATTGCAATGGTGCAACTGTGTAATTAAGTCAATAGATTGATGTTGTTACAACAATATTCGGGAGAATACATGAACAAAGTTTATCTTACATTAGAAGCCAAGAATGAGTTGGAAGCACGCTTGAAGCTACTTAAGGTAGAGGGGCGTGCTGACATGGCAGACAAGATACGACAAGCTAGAGAGTATGGTGACTTGTCAGAAAATGCCGAATATGATATAGCAAAAGAAGAGCAAGCCAAAATGGAAGCCGAAATAATAGATATTGAGGCAAAGCTTGCCAACTATGAGATTATAGAAGAAAATGTAAAGTCTGATGTAGTTGTATTGGGTAGTCAAGTGACCCTTTTGGACAAGTCTACTGATGAAAAAGACACATATATGATTGTAGGTAGTCATGAGTCTGATCCAATGGAACACAAATTGAGCAATGAAAGTCCAATAGGAAGACAGCTAATGGGCAAAAAAGTCAAGGATACAGTTATTGTTGATACGACAAGTATAGGTGGGATTAAGTCAGAATTTGTTATTGTCAAATTGGGATAACCTTTTTTGAAAGTATAATAGTAGTGAAAAATATTTTAAAACAAGTTTGTCTTAAATTGCGAATGGTATATTTTGTACAAGACATTATTTAATTGTTAGATTGGGTCAAATATAGTATGTTATCAAAATCATTACAAAATAGTGATTTTTGATATAATCAAAAGATTTAAATTATGAATAATCAAGAAAATACACAAGATAATAATTTGGAAGACATTCAAAACACTCAAGATATTGAACAGAATTTGAGTGAGTTGCTACAAGTAAGAAGAGATAAACTTAGTCAACTTGTAGAAAAAGGTGATGATCCATTTATTCAAACTAGGTATCAACGCAACACAAATAGCCAAGAAATCAAAAAAAAATTTGAATTCTTTAACAACAAAGTTGTCAGGATAGCTGGGCGTATTATGTCCAAAAGAATAATGGGTAAGGCTTCTTTTAGCCACATACAAGATTCCGAAGGGCAGATACAGTTGTATTTTAAACAAGATAATATTGGTGAAGATATATACGAAGAGTACAAAAAATTAGATATTGGTGATATTATTGGTGTTGTAGGCAATGTGTTTATGACCAAAATGGGTGAAATATCTATAGATATATCTGAGTATACTTTGTTATCCAAGTCATTGTTGCCCTTGCCAGAAAAATGGCATGGATTGCAAGACAATGATCTAAGATATCGTCAAAGGCATGTAGACTTGATTGTCAATCAAGGAGTCAAAAATGTATTTGTTATTAGAGCTAAGATAGTTAGGGCAATAAGAAGTTGTCTAGATAAAAAAGGTTATCTAGAAGTTGAGACTCCTATACTCAACACTATAGCAGGTGGAGCAAGTGCTAGACCTTTTGTCACACATCATAATACATTAGATATTGACATGTACATGCGTATAGCTTTGGAGTTGCATCTCAAAAGATTGATAGTTGGTGGATTTGAAAAAGTTTATGAACTTGGTAGAGTTTTTCGCAATGAGGGAATGAGTACTAAGCACAATCCTGAGTTTAGTATGATGGAGTGTTATAGTGCATACGAAGATTTGAATGACATGATGACACTTACCGAAAAGATATTTGGAGCTATCCGTAAGGAGACCAAGTCTAGCAGTGTTATCACATATCAAGAACAACAAATCAATATAAAGACTCCATTTGCTAGAATGGATATGATTGCAGCCGTAAAAAAGTATGCGGGTGTAGACTTTGGGGCAACAGATGATACAGAGACTCTTGTACAGTTGATGTACAATTTGGGATTAACTTTGCCAGAAAATAGTAGTTGGGGCAATATTTTGTATGCTGCATTTGAGCATTTTGCAGAACCTAATCTTATTCAACCTACATTTATTACTGACTATCCTATAGAAGTTAGTCCATTGGCAAAGAAAAAGAGTTTTGATGAAAGACTTGTGGAGAGATTTGAGTTGTTTATTGCAGGGCGTGAATTTGGCAATGCATATACAGAGTTAAATGACCCTATTGACCAAGCTGAGAGATTTGTAGAGCAACAACGCTTGCGTGACAATGGTGATAGCGAAGCTCAACCATTTGATCAAGATTTTTTGAGTGCTTTAGAATTGGGTATGCCACCTACAGGTGGACTTGGATTGGGTATAGATAGAATAGTAATGTTGTTTACAGATAGTCCATCTATTAGAGATGTATTGCTATTTCCAACAATGAAACCCATTTCAACTAAACATTAATAAATATACAATAAAAAGCTATTATGAGTAGTCACTACAAAACATTTGAGAGGGATACCTTGTTCACACATACTACACACACATTCAACAAGTATAGCCCGCAACTTAAGGGAAAGTTAATAACTTTTGAGGGTGTAGACTTTGCGGGGAAGACTACCCAAATTAAGTTGATTTCTGATTGTTTGACTTCTAATGGTATACCTAATTTGATTACTCATCAACCATATGATCCCAATATTCGCAATATCATTTTGTCTAAGAAAGTTGAAGCTAATTTGTCACCAATAGCTGAGTTGTTGTTGTATATGGCAGATAGGACACAACATTGCAACGAAGTTATCAAACCAGCAATAGATAAAGGTACTATTGTATTATGTGATAGGTTTATTGATAGTAGTGTTGCATATCAAGGATATGGTAGGGGAATAGATATAAATTTTATAGATATACTCAATGCTCAAGCTTTGCAAGGACTAGAGGTGGATTGTACAATCTTTTTAGATGTGGATAAAGATTCTGTATCTCATAGACGAGGCAATCAACAGTTGGATAAAATGGAATCTATGGGTAGTCTTTTTTTTGAGAGAGTATATAAAGGTTTTGTAGAGCTTTGTAATAAATACGACAGAATACACAAGGTAGATGGTACTAGAAGCAAAACAACAGTGTGTGAGAATATATTGGATATACTTAGAAAAGTAATATTGTACCACATAGGAAAGCATTATGAAATGCCATAACTTATTATGTGATAACAAATTATTGTCAAATATTGGAAATTCTCATGCTTTATTGTTGGTTGGCGAAGATAGTTTGGCTGTTGAAGGTTTGATGAAATCATATGTTGCCAAAGTTTTGTGTATAGAGAACGCAGATGCGTTGGACAACATTAATAAAGTTGGTTTGAATAGCACCCCATGTCTAAAGTGCAAAAATTGCAAGCTTGTATTGGATGACAAACATCCAGATGTGATACAACTCAACAAACCAAAACTTGTAGTAGCAGATATACAAACAATATTGGACAGTATATTGATAAGTCCATTTGGTGAATATAAGTTGTATTTGATAAGCAACTTTGATACAGCTAATGAGCAAGCTCAAAATAAGCTACTAAAGAGCTTGGAAGAACCTCCAAGAAATGTAATATTTGTGTTGGGTGCATCTACTGTGGTCTCTATATTACCTACTATAATGTCTCGTTGTAGAGTGTATCATGTTCTTCCATTTGAGTTGAATGCACTCAAACAAAGTATGCTAGCATATTATCCTGATGATGACAATCTAGATTTGGCTTTGTCATTGAGCGGCGGACAAATAACTAGAGTTGAGAATTTTTTGAATAATCCACAGTACAAGTCTAACTTTGATATTGCAATTAGTGTTTTACTCAATCTAAAGTCTAGTGCAGATTTGCTAAGTGTATCATCAACCTTAATATCTCATAAAGAGCATCTAATTGATATAGTGGATTTTATAATTTTGATATTGAGAGATGTATTGGTATTCAAAAATAGTCTACAAGATTTGGTTTTTTCTAAAGCTTTTTTAAAAGATATTTTAGATATATCCAAATTATATACTTCACATGCTTTAATTAATATATTAAAACAACTCAACAATATATTAAAACGCATAAAGACATTTGGAAATACTAATAGTATTGTGGACAATTTATTGTTTATTTTATTAGAAAACAAGTACAACAATCGTGCAGTGTTGTAGATTGAATAGATATTTTTATTAAAGTTTTACAAAGGTTGTTTGCAAAAATATATGTAATATGCAAAATAAATGTACACAATTTGGTGATAGTATGCAACAAGATAAATCTCAATATGAGATGGCTACGGTCAAAGTAGGTGTCCAAGAACAGGCAATGGTTTGTTCTGTGGTAGATTTGAAGATTGAATTGCAACAACAAGTTGTTGTACAATCTTCTAAAGGAAAGTATTTGGGTTCTGTCATCAATCTTTTGCCTAAAGAACATGTTGTCAATTCTACAGAAGAATTGTCGCAAATTGTGAGAATTGCCACGAATGTAGATGTAGAAACATACAACGATAATCTTGAAAAGATAAATGGTAGTATTTCTACTTGTACGAAATTGGCAGAACAACTAAAGTTGGACATCAATGTAGTAGATGCAGAATATAGTTTGGATAAGGCAAGATTGACATTTTATTTTAAAGCCAAACAACGAGTAGATTTTAGAGAATTAGCTAGAGAATTGGCTAAAGTATTTAAGGTATATATAGATTTGAGACAAGTAGCAGATACAAAAGATGTGCAAAAATTAGCGTTGATAGGTCCGTGTGGAAGAAATTGTTGTTGTAGTATTGGAATTCAAAGACAAGCATCAATCAAGATGGTAAAGAACCAAAATATTTCTCTCAATCCAAGTTCTACTACTGGACCATGTGGCAACATAAAGTGTTGTATGGCTTTTGAAAATGAGCAATATGCAAATATAAATCGTAAATGTCCAAAGATAGGTGGCGGCTGTTGCAACAAAGAAGGTAAAGTAGGACAGGTGTCTAGTATAAATTATCTCAAAGAAACAGCAAAAGTGAAGCACATTAATGATGATGGTGTAGAGATAGTAGAGTACTCTATAGATGATATAAAAGGGATATAATGGTTTGTAGTTGTCCTCTAAATTATAAAATGAAATACTAAAATTGGTTAGTATTTCATATAAATTGTTGTAGAAATTAATAAGTATTTATTGTGGAGATTTGTTATGGCAATACCAAAAAAAATACACTATGTATGGCTAGGTGGTGGAGAACTTAGTGACTTGCACAAAAGATGTATTGCAACTTGGAGTGAAATTTGTCCTGATTATGAGATAATTAGGTGGGACGAGAGTAATTATGATGTCAATATCAATCCATTGGTTGTCAACGCAATTAGTGCAAAAAATTGGGCTTTGGCGGCTGATTATATTAGGGTAGATGTTTTACATAGGTATGGTGGAATATATTTGGATACTGATGTAGAATTAGTAAAGTCTTTTGATCACTTGTTGTACTTGGAGTTTTTTGTAGGATACGAACACAAGTCTTGGTGTAGCAATGCAATAATAGGAAGCGAACCTAATAGTATTATATTAAATTTGGTGATGTCCATTTATATGCAGGATATAAATGTGTCCAAATATAGTAATGTCATTAGTATATTTGCATTTAGTACTGTATTCAAAAAATATTTAGATGTTAAAAACAATGGCAAGACTACTATAATAGATGACAAGTATGCTGTGTTTAGTTTTGACTATTTTTATCCATATCAATGGTTGTCTAAAAAGCTAAAGAGTTCTGACAATACAGTATGTATACATTGGTACAATGGCAGTTGGCTCACAGAAAAACAAGTGGCATCTATGAATTTTTTGGGGTTAATAACAAAAGTTATTGGACGCAAATTTTTTAATTTTATAGAGAGTATAGTAGTTGGTAAGTACTATAGACTATGTATAAAAAGATTGAATTTTATATACAAGACCAATCAAGTGAAAAATAAATTGAGTACTGATAGTATTTGATTGTAAGTGTACTATAGTACATTAAAATGCAAAGCAAGAAGCACCTAGAATAAAGTTAACATTAAAGAGTTCGTGGACGGAAATTAACAACTCCCAAAGAGCTTTTAGGTTCTTTTTTGGTGTCAAAAAAGAATAACGCTGGGTTTGTTGAAAGTTTATGTTTTATTGTTAATTGCTCGTTGTATACTATCATTTAATTTACAATGCAAATATAAGTTGTTTTATCAAACAACATTCTCAATTACTTTTTAAAATTTTAAAAACAAAAAACAAAAAATTATGGCAATACCAAAAAAAATACACTATATATGGTTGGGTGGCGGTGAAATGTCACAGTCAATCAAAGACTGTATGTCTACATGGTCTAAGGTTTGTCCTGACTATGAGATAATAGCATGGAACGAACACAACTATGATATGACCCAAAATCAACTAATCAAGAATGCTGTAAGAGCACAAAATTGGGCTTTGGCAGCAGATATAATGAGAGTTGAAATTTTGTTAAAGCATGGTGGAATATATCTAGATACCGATGTAGAATTGATAAAGCCATTTGATGATTTGTTAGAATATAGTTTTTTTATTGGTTATGAATCCAAATTGTGGTGCAACAATGCTATAATAGGTAGTCAAGCCAATCATTCGTTGTTAAAGCATGTTTTGGCAGTATATAATATTGATGCTACGGTAGACAAGCATACCAATTTGATGTGCGTCCATACTTATTCTGCGGTATTGCAATATTTTTATGGATTAAAACCTGATGGAAAAACTAGAGTTTTGGATGGTGGTATAGCGGTATACAGTCAAGAATATTTTTATAGTATGCATTGGCTTACACGCAAGACTAGACATAGCAACAAATCTATTTGTATACATCGTTGTGCCAATGCATGGCTAGATGATACAAAACGCATAAAGATGAAGTTGATAAGAATATTTAGAAGAGTTCTAACCAAGTACATTACAAATATATTTGAAGCTATTTATGTAAGGGGACTATATCGTCGTTGTAGAGCTAGAATAATCAAGGTACAAGAGTTGGAAATATCGCCTACTGATGATGGCAGTGTAAAAGTTTGGTAAAAATATATAAATATATATCACAAAAACAGTGACATTTCTTTGTCACTGTTTTTGTATTGATTTTACAATTATTACAAATTTGAAATATATAAAAAACACAGTTGACACATGTATAAGTATATGATATAATGAGAGTATAAATAAGGATGGTTTTAAAGGATATTGCTTGCTCCTTGCTCCTTGCTCCTTGCTCCTTGGTATACATATAGAAATATTCTAGATAAAAAAATATATGTAGATTGGAGAGTAAGAGAGATTGGATATAAGGTAGTTGTGGTAGTATAGGCAACAAGTGAATAAATGCAATGTCTTCTAAGATAAATAAATTTTAGGAGATTTTTTTATGAAAAGAATTAAAGCAAGTAAGTCAATGACTAAGATGGTAGCAATAGTATCATTGTCATTGGCAATTGTAGTATTGACAATTGTAGGTATGAATGTAACGGCAAGCAACAAGGCATTTGCTTTGGAGCAACAGGGAAGTGTAGAAAATACACAATCACAAGTAGCTAAGGAGCGAGTAGAAAATAATCATGTAGCAACATCATTAGCTAGTACTGAAGTGGGTGAGAAAGTTGCAACACAACTTCCACTAGCAAAGTTTGATGTTATAGATAATGTTTCTTTGTCATATCCACATAGTGTATATGTATATGCTATGGTTGATTGGACAATTAGTCCATCTTCTATAATAAATAGTGTAACTGTAGACAATGAAGCGTATTATACAGAATGGTATAGTACAAGAGCTGGGTGGATTGAAGGTACTAGTACATTTAATAGTAAATTTATTATTTCACAAAGCCATACTGTATTATCAAGCGACAAAAAAACTGTGGAATTTAGTATAAGAATAATTAGAAAAGACCATTTTGTATCTAGTACTAACGAAATTAGATACTACATTACAATAGAAAATAGTTCATTAAAAACTGATAAATTAGAAGCTGATAAAGGTGTTAGTATTGAGTTTTAATTTTATATTTGCAATCATTTAGATAATTGTAAATCGTAAAATAGTTATCACTACTTATTGTAAAATTGTACTAACCCAATAATGCAATAAGTGGTGGGATAACTTATCCTGCATAATACATATTGTATTGCCATATTAAATTAGTCTTGCAAATGCTTTACATAAAAATGGAGGTATAGAAGATGATTAATCTTAAAATAATAACAACAAAAATTATTGCTATTTCATCAATTATTGCAACTTTATCTTTGATTGTTATAGGTTGTATAAAACCAATAAAAGAGCAGGTAGTAGTTAAAGATTTTTATGGTGAATATGAGTTTGTTTTGCCTTTTGATCATGAAAAATTTGTTCGTGGTGATGGACGGCAGTATTTGTCGGATTTGTCTTTATCACAACAAGTGAGTGATTTAAAGGGTAGAGGGTATACAATAAAAGATACAAGTTCTAAAAAATATGTTATAGAAATTGTACAAAATGACATTAGTAGGTATTTTAGTATAGAATATGTAGACATTGGTGACCAACCTTATTTTTTGTTGGATAATCTTTCTACAAATATAACGCTTAAAGATAATCAAGACCAAGTTGTAACTATCAATTGTCTATTTCCTCAACATTTAGTATCAGCTTATCCCCCTTCTATTGATGATAATATAAGTTTGGCAAAGGGTGACTTTTTTGAGTTTAAGAGTTTTTATGAAAATACAAAGAGAGATGAGTATGGATTTGATTTGTTGACTGAAACTATTTCGTTTGATACAACAGCAAAAAATGACATAAAAACTGAAAATGTGAGAGTAGATATACAACTTCAACATAAGACACTTGGAACAGGTGAAGCAACTGTAGTTGAAATGTTTTTATCTGTTTTGTAAGTATTTCTTTGATACTTTGAAATACAATAAAAAGCATCGTCAAAGACCAAGCGATGCTTTTTATTTTAGTAGTGTACAAATAGATTAGATTAAGAAAGAAAAGGAAGTAACAACATAAATAAAATCAACCATAAAGCGTTCGGTGGGATTCGCAACCCCCCAAATGCTTTTTTTGTTCTTTTTTGACGCCAAAAAAGAATAACGCTTGTTTTGTTGATTGCTTGTACTTTATTGTTAATAACCGCTCGTTGTACACTCTCTTTATATTTAAATACAACAACTTAAATATCAAAATTGACAACTATTCTTGCTAATTTATGCAAAATATAGTATAATACTATTATGAAATTAGGTATTGTGGGTTTGCCCAATGTAGGGAAAAGTACACTTTTTAATGCTATTACTGAGGCAGGGGCAGAATGTGCCAATTATCCATTTTGCACAATAGAGCCAAATATAGGTACAGTAGCTGTGCCTGATGAAAGATTGGGCGAGTTGGCTAAAATTTATAATTCAAAAAAGATTATTCCTGCTATGTTGGAGTTTGTAGATATAGCAGGGCTTGTCAAAGGAGCTAGCAAAGGGGAGGGACTTGGCAACAAGTTTTTGGCACATATTAGAGAAGTTGATGCTATTTTGCATGTTGTTAGGTGTTTTGACAATGCTGATATAACGCATGTAGAGAGTAGTGTAGACCCTATTAGAGATATAGATACTATCAACACTGAGTTGATTTTGGCAGATTTGGATAGTGTAAATAAGAGATTAGACAGAACACAAAGGGCAAGTAAGGGTGGAGACAAAATAGCTTTGCACGAAGTAGAACTTCTTAGTATTTTGGCTAAAGGACTGGACAAAGGTGAGTCAATATTTGCTATCAAACAAACTATGAGCGAAGATGATAGATCTATAGTTGATGACTTTTTTTTGATTACTACCAAACCTGTAATATATTGTTGCAATATAGCTGAGAGTGATATTGGCAAGCCTGACAACAATTATGTAAAGTTGGTAAAGAAATTTGCAGATAGTCAAGGTGCAAAAACTGTAGTAATATCAGGTCAAGTAGAGAGTGAAATTGCAAGTTTGCCATTAGACGAACGACAAGTTTTTTTGCAAGAGTTGGGTTTGGGCGAGAGTGGGCTAAGTCGCATTATTACAAGTGGTTATGCCACTTTGGGATTGATAAGTTATCTTACAGCAGGTGAAAAAGAAATTCGTGCATGGACGATAAGAGATGGTACAAAAGCTCCACAAGCAGCAGGTAAGATACACAGTGATTTTGAAAAAGGTTTTATAAGGGCAGAAATAGTATCATATAATGATTTACGGGCATTAGGAAGTATAGCAGCATGCAAACAAGCAGGCAAGTATAGATCAGAGGGGAAGGAATATGTTTTTAAGGATGGAGATGTAGTGCTATTTAGATTTAATAATTAGCTATAATATTTTTTGATTAATATACATTTTAATATTTTTTAAAAACTTGACAAATTTTGTTAAAGGAGTATAATAGCAAAAGGGAGAACACAACTATGAAACAAGTTAATATTAGTGATAATTTTAAAGGTAGTGAGATTGTTGCTGGTTGCATGAGATTTGCTAACTTTGAAGATAGACAAATGGATGAGTTTATTGATATTTGTTTAGCTAATGGTGTCAATTATTTTGATCATGCTGATGTCTATTCTGCTGGTAAGTGTGAAAGTGTGTTTGGGGCTGCACTTTCACGCAACAAGAGTTTGCGTGAAAAGATAGTATTGCAAACAAAATGTGGTATTAGGCGAGGGGACTTTGGTACATATTTTGATTTTAGTCATGACCATATACTAGGTAGTGTAGATGCTAGCCTTGGTAGATTTGGTGTTGACTATATAGATGTACTTTTGTTGCATAGGCCTGATACATTGTTTGAACCAGAACAAGTGGCAAAGGCATTTGACACTTTATACAGAGCAGGTAAGGTTAAGTACTTTGGTGTCAGCAATCAAAATCCAACTCAAATTAATTTACTCAATGCCTATCTCAATCAAAAAGTTGTAATAAATCAATTGCAATTGTCAATAGCTTTTACGGGTATGATTGATGTTGGATTTAATGTAAATATGAAGAATGATGCCAATATCAATAGAGATGGTGGAATATTGGAGTATTCTCGTCTTAGTGATATGACGCTACAAGCGTGGTCGCCATTTCAATATGGTTTTTTTGAAGGTGTATTTTTGGGTAGTGACAAATACCTTGAACTCAACAAAGTTTTGGATAAAATAGCTCAAAAATATGATGTCGCTCCATCTACTATAGCAGTAGCATGGATACTGAGACATCCTGCAAAGTGGCAAGTTGTGACAGGTACAACCAATCCAATACGCATAGTAGAGGCAGCAAAGGCAACAGATATATCACTTACACATCAAGAGTGGTATGAGATATACAAGTCTGCTGGCAACGAACTACCTTGATAATCTAAAGGTTTTTGGATATTTTTAATGAAAGCTTATCGAGTTATAGCTTATCATCTCACAAAACAAATTTGTGAGATGATTTTTTTTGTATAAAATCAATTATTATTTTGTCATACCAGTTCACTCAACTCCATATATTAAGACATGGACAATCTCAACAATAGCATGCTTGTAGTCAAAAAACGCTTATTATTTTTGAGTATGGCTATAGTATTTTTTGTAGTTGCACTTATTTCACGATTGTTTTTTGTACAAGTATTGTCTCAACAATCGCTCACCGCCAAAGCTGCTGAACAGTGGTATAGAGATTTGCCATTGCAAGCACCTAGAGGCAAAATATTGTCACAAAATGGTGTGGCATTAGCTAGCAATAGTAACAAGTTTAGTGTATATGTGCGTCCTAGGGCCGTAGTAAACTTAAATGAAACAGCACATGAGCTAGCAGAACATCTAGGATTGACTAAAGAATATGTAGAAAAAAAAATTAAAGGTGCTAATGTTAGTGAAATTACTCTAGCTCGCAATGTGTCAGCATCTGTGGCAGAGCATATTAGACAACACAATTTGGCCGGAGTGTATTTTACTCTAGATGCTACTAGACAATACTCGTTTGGACAATATTTGTCTCAAGTTCTGGGTTATACGAGTATTGATAATTTGGGGCAAAGTGGTTTGGAATTGTACTATGACAAGTACCTAAAGGGTATAAATGGATTTTCGTATACTAGTACAGATCTAAAGGGTATAGAGTTGAATAATAATGTAACCAAGTATGTCCCTGCTATTCCGGGTATGGACTTGTCTTTGAGTATAGATAGCAATATACAACACTTTGCTGAAGATGCTGTCAACCATGCTCAACTAGAGTGGAAATCAAATAGTGTAAGCATGATGGTATATGACTTGACTACGGGTGGAATTGTAGCCAACGCTGTGTCCCCATCATTTGACTTAAATAGTCCCCCTAGAGATCAGTTGGATTTACTCAATCAGTTGAGTAAAAATAGTATGATAACTGATGTGTACGAACCCGGTAGTACATTCAAGATATTTACAGTAGCGGCGGCATTGGATGCTGGAGTTGTAAAATTGGACGACACTTTTTTTTGTCCGGGGTATCGCATAGTAGACGGACAACGCATAAGATGTTGGCGTACTCAGGGGCATGGTATGCAAGATTTTCAAACTGCTGTCAACAATAGTTGCAATTGTATGATAATGGATATTTCTCAACGCTTAGGTGTAAATAAGTTGTATAGTTATTTGCAGGCATTTGGATTTGGTGAACTTTCGGGTGTGGACTTTGCTAGTGAGAGTAGAGGTATAATGATTCCTGAAAAAAATGTCAAGTTAGTAGATTTGGTTCGCATAGGATTTGGACAAACTATAGCAACAACTACACTCCAAATGGTAGCAGCGGTAGGGGCGGCGGTTACGGGTACTCTGTATACACCATATTTTGCACAATCTATTGTTACATATGATGGCAAATCTATATACAATCGCAAGCCCAAAGCGAGAAGAAGTCCAATCAAGCCAGAAACAGCTACTACTTTGCGAGATATATTGGCTAAAGTAGTTGCAGAAGGTAGTGGAAAAAAAGCACAGGTGCAAGGTTATCCCGTTGGAGGCAAGACGGGTACGGCACAAAAGTACAAAAATGGCGCTATAGCTCAAGGAAAGTATATTTCTAGTTTTGTTGGATTTGCTCCCGTCAATGACCCTAAGTATGTGGCATTGTTGGCAGTAGACGAACCACAAGGTTATTTGTATTATGGTAGTATGACAGCTGCCCCATATGTAGGTAGAATGTTTGAAAATCTAGCAAGGCACTTAGGTATACCAGCACAAAGTGTAGAAAGTGATACAGTGACAATGCCTAATTTATTGGGACTCAACTATTTGCAAGTAGAGCAAAAACTAAAAGAGATGGGATTGCAATTTGAAACAGCGGGTGATGGCAATCAAGTAATAGGGACAGTACCTAGTTTTGGGACAAAAGTACCCGAAGGAGATGTTGTGTTGGTCAGGTTTAATGAATTGTGATAGTTGTCATATGTGTGCAAACTTTTTGAAAATTAACTATATAAATATTTTAGGGAAAACAATATTATTATGCAATTGAGTGAGTTAGCGTTGGGATATACTATGATAGGTTGTGATGCTACTGTGATAGGGCTTTGTCATGAAAGTAGTAGGGTCAAGCAAGGTGACTTGTATTTTGCTTTGCAAGGTGGCAAGTATGATGGTCATGATTTTGTACAAAGTGCTATCAAGAATGGTGCAATAGCTGTAGTTGTTCAAAGACAGTTGCAAGATTGTAGTGTATCACAAATAATTGTAGATGATAGCAGGACTGCCATGTCCAAAATAGCTAATGTTTTTTTTGGAAATGCTAGTCAATTGCTAAAGATTGTAGGTATTACGGGGACTAATGGCAAGACTACGGTATCTCATATTGTTGCTAGCATATTGCAATCAAATGGCAATAGTGTGGCAATAATAGGCACGCTTGGGATAATTGTCAATGGAAAGTTTTGGGATAGTACTAAATCTCACAATTTGACTACACCTGATCCAATATATTTGCATAAAGTGTTCAAATCACTTGTTGAAATTGGGGTAGAGTATGTCGTTATGGAAGTCTCAGCACATGCATTATTTCTCAACAAATTGGAAGGGATTAAGTTTGAGTGTAGTGTGCTTACTTGTTTTAGTAGAGACCATTTAGACTTTTTTGGTACTATGCAACAATACAAGCTTGCCAAACTAAAGTTGTTTGATCCAAAATTTAGCAAAACTGCCGTAGTCAATATTGATGATGATTTGGGTATGGAAATAGCATTGCAGTCCAATCTACCTATTATTAGCTATGGTTGCAATAGACCATCTGATGTATTTGGCATTCATCACAAAATGAATGCTAGAGGATTGGAGTATATACTCAATTGTGTGGACAATATTGTGGATATCAATTTCAAATTGCCAGGATTGTTTAATATGTACAATACAATGGCGGCAGCAAGCTGTGCTTATGTGTTGGGTGTACCAATCAAAAAAATAGCAATAGGTATATCCAATACTACTAGAGTAGATGGTAGGTTTAATATAATCAATACGGATAGATTTTCAGTTGTAATAGATTATGCACATACTGATGATGGTTTGAGCAATTTGCTTTCTACTGTAAGGCAATTTGCTAAAGGGCGTATTGTCACGGTATTTGGTTGTGGTGGCAATAGAGATGTTACAAAACGCCCTCTTATGGGATTGGCTAGTGCAAAACACAGTGATTATACTATAATAACTAGCGACAATCCTAGGTTTGAAGAGCCAAATTCCATAATTTCCCAAATAGAGAAGGGTATTATTAGCTATAAAGGGGCAAAATACGAATGTATACCTGACCGTAGACAGGCAATCAAGAGAGCATTAGAATTGGCTAATCAAGATGATATTGTAGTGATAGCCGGCAAAGGTGCTGAGACTACTCAAGAGATAGCTGGTGAGTTTTTGGCTCACAATGATTGGTTGTATGTCAACGAGTGTTTGTATACTTGATAAAAATTTGGTTTAAATTATATACAGTACAAAGCCATTAAGAACTTTTATGACAATAAGATTAATATTGACAGCTATATGTGCGTTTGGGTTTACAGCTATGCTTATGCCCATAGTTATATCCTTGTCCAAAAAACTTAAGATGAGACAAGTAATATTGCATTTTGTAGACAATCATGCATCTAAGGCAGGTACGCCAACGATGGGTGGTAGTGCCTTTATTTTAGCTGTATCTATTGTGGCTATGATATTTTTTACACCAAATTCTTATCTTGGATATGTGACAGTGGCAGTGTTTGCGGGATATGGTATTATTGGATTTTTAGATGACTTTATCAAGATTTTTTTCAAACGAAATTTGGGTTTGAATGTATATCAAAAACTAGTATCACAACTTGGATTGGCTATATTGGTGGCTATATTTGCGTACAATAGGATAGATATAGGTACTGAGATATGGCTACCTGGATTGAATTATACAGTAGATATAGGATATTGGGTAATACCCTTTGTTATAATTGTATTTTTGGCGTTGACAAATGCAGTCAATCTAGTTGATGGTTTAGATGGATTGGCTTCTAGTGTAAGCACAGCATATGTGATATGTTTTTGCGTTATCATAGTTCTACTCATTGCTTTTAGTCAAAATTTGGGACAATCAGTAGTTAACGAATACAACAATTTGTTGATATTTGGCGTTGCATTGATAGGTGGCTTGATAGCTTTTTCTTGTTTTAATGGGTATCCTGCCAAAGTTTTTATGGGCGATACGGGAGCATTGGCATTGGGTGGTGCGTTGGCGGCAATGGCAACATTTAGTAGATTGCATATATTCGTTCCAATAATTGGAATAATGTTTGTACTCACTAGCTTGTCAGTTTTGTTGCAAGTAGGATA